>ERZ1643250.902-NODE-902-length-28488-cov-7.756375_pt1 | contig 28488 bp, 31 predicted proteins | sample MGYA00579262_ERZ1643250 | MGnify/ENA primary metagenome ERZ1643250 (study PRJEB29033, sample SAMEA4952265) | chicken gut metagenome | biome: Broiler Chicken; feature: Gastrointestinal Tract; material: Caecum | place: Ireland | collected 2018 | study: Broiler... | reverse complement strand
GCAATGCTCCTGCATGATGCGGTACGGTGTTCCCGGTTCAATGCACTGCTGCGGACAGAGACCGGCACATTTTCCACAGCCGATGCAGGCATCCGTGATCAGAAAACCTTTCTTCACCGGGGCTGCCGCCTCAGCCGCCTTCCGGTCGTTCCGGCTCTGGTCTGTATTCTGCTTCTCAGTCCTGATATCACTTCCCAGCCGGAAGGCTGCCCGGTAAATGGGACTCTTCCCCAGGTCAAAAAACTCCACCTGCCCTTCAGAGATGCAGAATGGTTCCAGAATGTAACGGCTCTCCCCCGGATAAACCCCTTTCATGGAAGGATTCTCTTCAAATATCCGGTCGATCCACATTTTCTGATCTTCCAGTTTTTCTGCCCTGCCGTCAAGACGGATCATCTGCCAGTCCTTCGTCAACCCGGTAACCGCCACATCGCCGGAAGCCATCAACTGTCTATAAAAGTCTTTTCCCCGGGCTGTGCAGAAATACAGTTTTTCATTTTCCGCCAGCATCACATCAATGATGCGGATCTGCGGTTTCCCATCTTCTGATACCGTGGCGAAAGCCACATCCTTTATCTCCCGTAATAAATCAAGACATTTTTGTGCGTTCATGTTTTCTACCTCTTTCTTTTACATATCCTGTTTTATATCTGCTTTAATTTCTTTATCTCTTTAACCTTATCTTTTTATCCGTCCACCCGGCGCCTTTTTTATCTCCGGCCGATGAATCCGGCCTTCTTCCACGGTTCTCTGTGTTCCTCTGGCATAGCGGATAAATGCCTTTCTCCGCCAGCTGTTCCATTTCTTTATATGCCAGATTCCGAAATACATGCATCTGTTCGCTGTCATCAATGAGTGTAAACTCCACTTGCTGCTTGTTTCCGCCATTGGGAGCATTTCCCAGACGCCGGAGCATATCTTTTATCATCGCGGAGTCCACGTTTCGGTTCTGATACCGCCGGCAGGAATGACGATTGGCAATGAGCTCGTTGATCACTCTCTCCGCTTCCGGGATATCCGGCACAGGAAGACTGTCCTCCGGCTTTTTACCGAGAACCTCAATGGCTCCCGGACAGACCTTCACGCACACTCCGCAGCCCACGCATTTTTCCTCATTCACTTTAAATCCTGCGATATTGTTCATTTCCTGTCCTCCTTTATATCTCCATTATACGAATGCATTTTCAGAAAAAAAGTACGCACTTTTTTATGCCCTGGTTACCTTTTGGTAACCTTGCAAATTCAGGCGTACTTGACTATAATACAAATGTTACATCGAAAAACGTCATTTCAATACGGGAATTTTTCATTGCAGGGATTTTCTGCAAATTTCAAAATCCAAAAGAGAGGTGAGAGGATATGCTGACAAAAGAAGAACTGCCGGAATGCCCGGTGGCAACCACCGTACAGCTCATTGGAAGCAAATGGAAACTGTTGATCATAAGAAATCTTCAGATGCGCCCCTGGCGTTTTAACGAACTGAAAAAGAATCTGGAAGGCATCAGCCAGAAAGTCCTCACGGACAGTCTCCGCTCCATGGAGGAGGATGGCATTATCGTGCGCACCGTCTATCCGGAGATCCCTCCGCGGGTGAAATACAGTCTCTCCAAACTGGGCGAATCCATGAAGCCGATTCTGGACGCCATGGAACAGTGGGGAAATAATTATAAGGCCAGTCTGGAAACAGACGGAGGAAAGAAGGAAATGTCATGAAGTCGCATCAGACAGATTTTTCAACAGGAAATGTATACAGAAATATCTGTGAAGTGGCTGTGCCGATGATTTTCGCACAGCTTTTAAATCTGCTTTATAATGTGGTGGACCGCATTTACATTGGAAAGATTCCGGAAATCGGCACCACCGCCCTCACCGGCGTGGGACTGTGTTTTCCCATTATTACCCTGGTATCGGCCTTTACCTATCTCTACGGCAACGGCGGTTCGCCCCTGTGCGCCATGGAAAGAGGCCGGGGCGACGACCGGGAAGCAGAGCTTTTCATGGGAAATTCTTTTACTTTACTGGTGGGCACCGGCCTGGTTCTGACCGTCATCGGTCTGCTCATTTATAAACCGGTCCTTTACCTGTTCGGCGCCAGCGATGTCACCTTTCCCTATGCAGAAGAATACATACGCATTTACCTGCTGGGAACCATTTTCGTGATGATCTCCGTGGGAATGAATCCTTTCATTAACTGCCAGGGATTCGGCAGCATGGGAATGCTCACGATCTTAATCGGCGCAGTGTTAAATATCATTCTGGACCCGCTGTTTATCTTTGTCTTTGGTCTGGGCGTCTCCGGGGCTGCCATCGCCACCGTTCTCTCCCAGCTGTGTTCAGCCCTCTGGGTACTGCGTTTTCTCACGGGGAAACGGGCCGTACTTCATCTGAGAAAGAGCACGCTCCGTCTGCAGGGGGCAAAAGTAAAAAAGATCCTGGGTCTTGGTGTATCCGGATTTTTTATGGCATTTACCAACAGTCTGGTACAGGTCGTCTGCAATGCCACTCTTCAGGTGTACGGGGGCGATCTGTATGTGGGTATCATGACGGTGCTGAATTCCGTGCGGGATATCTGCACCATGCCGGTGCAGGGATTTACCAACGGCGCCTCCCCGGTCATCAGTTTTAACTACGGAGAAGGCGCATATCAGAAAGTGAAGAAGGCTATCAAGTTCACCACCATTGTCTGCGTGGCCTACACTTTATTTATGTGGGGGATTCTGAAACTGATCCCGGCATTTTTCATCCGGATTTTCAACGACAATCCGGATCTGCTGGCCCAGGGCATCCCCGCCCTGCACATTTACTTTTTCGGATTCTGCTTTATGGCCCTGCAGTTTACAGGACAGAGCGTCTTTGTGGCTCTCGGCAAATCCGGATATGCCACCTTCTTTTCCCTGCTCCGGAAAGCGATCATCGTCGTTCCCCTCACCATCCTGCTGCCGGGACTGGCGGGTCTTGGCACCGACGGAGTATTCTGGGCAGAACCTATATCCAACCTTCTGGGCGGCTGTGCCTGCTTTATCACCATGCTTCTCACGGTGCTTCCGGAGCTTTCCTCCAAAAAAAGTACATCCGGTATTTCCACCGTTTCTGACAAAAAGAATATATCACACACAAAAAAAGAATAAGGCGGAACAGGTTTCTGCTCCACCTTATTCTTTTCACACATGAACAAACTCAGATCACCGGAAAAAGAAGAGTCAGACGGAAGGACTCCCCTTTCCGCTCTGTCCCGCATTTTCCGTGCATTTTCTCCATCATATTTTTTATATTCTGAATACCAATACCGGTGCTCTCCGTCCTCCCGGTGTCCCGGCGGACGTGGTTCTCTACAGAGAAACCGATAAAATTCTCCTCTCTGACCGAAGAAAGAATCAGCGGAAAAGCAGCATCCGCATATTTCAGAAGGTTCGATGTGATGTTGTCCATGATCCTCATCACGTAATCCTCCGAAATCCTGATCTTTTCATCGCTCCATTCCACCTGAAAGTCTACCTGGAATCCTTTCTGTTCCAGATAACTGCACGTCTCAGAAAAAATATCATAAAAAATTATCTCAAAGGCCTCCGGCTCCTCCAGCTGTATTTCTTCACTGCCGGCCGTCAGCGAATATTCAAAGAGATGATCGGTCAGCTGTTTCATCCGGTAAGCTTTCTTTTCAATGATATCCATATATTTTTTCTGCTGCGCCTCATCCAGATTTTTCCCTTTTTTCAGTATTTCTGTATACAATATGATGGACGTCACCGGCGTGCGCAGGTCATGGGACATCTCTGTGACAATCCTCTGATTTTTCTGAACCATCTGCGCTTCTCTCTCTCTGATTTCCAGAAAGGACAGGCGCATATGATCCAGTCCCTCCGCCAGAGCCGCCAGTTCATCTTTGCCTTTTACTGTCACCGGATAATCCAGGCTTCCGCCTTCCAGGATCTCGATCTCCTCGCTGAGCATCGTTATGTAACGCATTTTCTTCCTGATCCCAAAAAGGACCAGAAACAAAAACATGGCAAAAGCCAGCAGAATACTGGCAACGAGTTCATAATTGTAAAGCTGATAATCATAGAAGGCCAGAATACTCACCTGGGCGTCGCCATCCGCAAACTCCACCGTATAATACGTCTCGTAATCACTTAACGTAATTTCCTCTTTGGAGACTTCCTGCTCAGGATAATCCGAATTGAAAACCTGGATCCCATCCTTATAGATATAGATAGAAACATTTTTCTGCTTACGCACCCAGGAGGAGAGCGCTTCTGTCTCTCCCGTCGTAATCTGTTCCTGTTTTACATATCTTTGAAAATCATCCATGGCCGCCCGGTCTTTTTTCTCCCGATACGTGGAATTATACAAATATTTATCGATCATGTAAATTCCTGCGGAGTCCAGCGCCCGGAATACAAGAAAAGATAACAGCGCAGCGACAACCAGCAGGCGGAAAAGCTGTACATAGATGGAATTCTTTTTATTTATACCCTGTGTCAAATTTGTACCCCTTTCCCCATACAGTCCTCACATATTCCGGCGCCTTTGGATTCTTCTCAATCTTCACCCTGAGCTTCCGGATATGTACCATGACCGTGCTGTTGCAGGAGTAAAAATACGGTTCCTCCCACACGCTCTCGTAGAGATTCTGCGCTGAAAAAATCTTTCCGGGATGCCGCATCAGCAGCAGCAAAATATTATATTCTATTTCCGTCATATTTTTCTCCACGCCGTCCACAAAGACTTCATTGAAGGTTTTATGTATCCGAATCCCTCCTATTTCCAGATATGGCTCCTCCTTCTCTGTCTCCGGCGTGTATTTTCCCAGATAAATCCTGTACCGGCGCACCAGCGCTTTCACCCGGCCTAAAAGCTCCGCATAGGAAAATGGCTTGGGCAGATAGTCGTCGCCTCCCGCCATCAGACCGATCAGTTTATCCGATTCCTGAGCCTTGGCAGTGAGAAACAGGATTGGCACATTGGAAATCTTCCGTATCTCTTCGCAGGTGCGAAGTCCTGACATTCCGGGCATCATCACATCAAGAATCACCAGATCGGTATCATCCTCCAGAAGTTCCAGCCCCTTTCTGCCGTTCTCCGCTTCCTGCACCATGTAGTTTTCACTTTCCAGAAGAATCCGCACGCCTTCTCTGATATCGGCGTCATCTTCCACGATCAATACCTGTTCTTTCTTCATATTTTGCTCCTTTAGATACGTCACATCTTTTGTGCAGTTCCTTTTCTCACTGCCCGTCCATTTATGCCTTATTGCTCACTGTTTTATCTTTTGGTTTTACTTGTGCCGGCTGTTGTTTTTTTGGTACTTTTCGTGCTCTTTTTGGACTTTGTACCCTTTTTAGCTTTCTTTTTGTTCTTTTTGGAAGAGGTTTTGTTCTTCTTTTTCTGTTCTGTACTTTTCTTGCTGAAAACCTCCGCTTTACCGGAATCTTTTTTCGCCGTGGAACTATTTCCGGCAGCTGCCGTTGTGCTCCCACCGCCGTTTTTTCCGGCATCTGCTGCACTCTTATTGTCTTTCTTCTCCGATGCTGCTGTGGTACTCTCGCTGCCGCTCTTTCCGGCGGCCGCTGTTGTTCCCTTGCTTCCGGATTTGGTCGTGCCGGATTTAGGCTTTATGCCTGATGTTCCGGACTGACTGCCTGTTTTATTCTGCGTGGATTCCGTCTTAGACGCGGGACTGCTGTTCCCGGCGTTCTTTTTCTTCGGACCGCTGCAGGCCATCATGCTGAACGCCATCACGCCTATCATACCAAATACCAGCCCTTTTTTCATTAAACCTTTCATTGTTCCCTTCATTTCTCTGTTTTTCATCATCAGTTGCTCCTTTCTTTTAAGAGTTCTGTTTTTGTTTCACCGTATCACAGCGGTTACTCCAAACTCTTTTTCGTGTATTTCAAAGCAATGTTCCTTTGATGTGTTCATTATCTCAGAGAAATCTGAATGGTTCCTGAAAAGAATCTTAATGAATCTGAAGATTGCACCTCACAGCCTGCCGTCTCTCAGTAAATTTTCGGAATTTCTCCCTCAACGCCATACTGTTTCCGAAACAGCTCCAGATCTTCTTTATTTTTTATAAACATGACTTCCTCACATTTTCCCGTATGAATATCCTGAAAAGCTGCCACCTGCTCGCCGTTGCAGATGCTGCATTTTAAGACTGGTTTTTGATTCTCCTTATCATAGGTCTTCACTTCTGTATTCCTGCCGCCTGTTTTTCTTTTGAATAATCCCATAGCTGATCCTCCTTCTCTTATCCGGATTTTTCATTAACAGCCGTATTTTTTATGCGTTCTGCCTCTGTCTCCCGATGGATAACAACAGTTTCATTCATGCACGGATCACTCATCCGCCCGACGGATCACTCCGTTCAGATAGATGGAAAACATCCGCTCCGCCACTTCCTCGATGTCATAGGAACCTCTGGAGGAACTCCAGTCAAAAATGATTCCCTTGGCCAGGATGCACAGCTCCTTGGCAATCTGATCTGCCTCATAACCTTCCCTGATCTCACCGGCCTTCTCGTGAAGACATTTTTTAGAGATTTCATAAAAGGCATTGTACATATACAGAGGATCGATGGCCCGGTTGTTGGAGTTAAAAAAGTTAATGCAGAAATCCAGGCCAAAGTCTGCGGTATAACGGATATACCACCGGTAACAGATGAGCATCTGATGATAGAGATCCGCGTTCTTCATGGTTTCTTCCTGCCCTTCCAGGAAATCATCGGCTGATCTGGTGTAATAGTAAGCCATCAGTTCATCTTTATTCTTAAAGAAATGATAGAAACTGCCGTTGCTCGTGTTGGATTCCTTGCAGATTCTCCGCACAGTCACCTTATCATAACCCTCTTCCTTTAAGATCCTGACTGCTGTCTGGAAGATCAGATCTCTTGTCTTTTTTCCGTTCTCTGTAAGTTCCGTATTGTCTCTTCCCATCTCTCTGCTCCTTATGCTCGTTCTTCTTTTCTAAAAATGCTACCATAACTTCAAGCTATGCGCAAGTGCCGAAAAGGGGCGAGCCGCACGCGGTCCCCCATCTGCCCGTGCGGCTCGCCCCTGTATTCTGCTTTCATGTCAATTGTTTACATGATTCTTTTTATATTATAAGGACCATCCCAGATAGTAGCTTTCCTCAATATTGCGGATGCCTTGTTTCACATCTTTGGCATCTCCCGTCAGCACCGTTCTGATTCCGGTATCTTTCAGCGCCTCGTACAAATCCTGGTTGGAGGAGGAACCTACTGCCACAATAATATCTGAGACATCATCAATCTCGTACTCTTTATCTTTGTACTTGTATGTCACGGTCTCACCGTCATAATTCTGGAAGAACGCCTTGGTGTGGACGTCTACTTTAAACTCGTCCAGAATCTTGAACAAGAAGTAGTTGTTGGAATATTCTCCATCCAGAGAAATGCCATCCCTCACTTCCAGAATGGACACGTGTTTGAAGTCCTGCGCCACATGGGCCGCCGTTTCCACTCCCACACTTCCGCCGCCGATAACTACCACATTTTTGCCGGTCAGCGTCTTTCTTCCGCTTAAGATGTCCTGCGCTTTAAATACGTTTTCCGCATCCAGTCCCGGAAGAGGCAGCATTTTTTCTCTGCTTCCCGTGGCAATCACGATGAGATCCGGCTTCTCCTCCTGCGCCATCTGCGCTGTGTATTCTGTGTTAAGATGTACTTCCACGCCCAGTTTTTCCAGCTGCCTTCTCTGCCACATGGTCAGAGTAGTAAAATCCTGTTTTGCCGGAGGCACCGCTGCCAGATTCCACTGGCCGCCCATCTTGCCACTCTTCTCGTAAACAGTTACCTTATGTCCCTTTCTGGCAGCTGTGATCGCTGTCTCACAACCGGAAACGCCGGCTCCCACCACGGTGACCCGTTTCGGTTCTTCCGCCTTTTTCTCTGTCTCCTCTGCCAGGAACTCTTTGTTGGTCTTCGGGTTCACCATACACTGGATCGGCTCACCCCGGCGCAGATTGCCAAGACATCCCTGCACGCAGCCGATACACAGCTGGATATCTTCTTTATGTCCTTCCAGATATTTTTTCGGAGCCAGCGGGTCCGCCAGGGACGCCCTTCCCATACAGACAAAGTCTGCGGTTCCGTCTTCGATAATATGGTTGGCCAGGTCAAAATTGAGGATCCTTCCGATGGCAATGACCGGAATTCCCTTGATGACATCTCTGCATGCTTTCACATGATCGATGAATCCCGCCGGAGGAATGGCACCCGGCTGGATAACGCCCCACTCCGTGGCGTTGACACCCTGGCTGATGGTGATGGCGTCGATATCCTCCCGGGAGAAAATCCGGGCCAGCTCGCGGCCTTCTGCCACCTGCAGTCCTCCCGCCACAAATTCATTGACGGTCAGTTTAAACAGAACAGGATAATCTTCTCCCACGGCTGCCCGTACCGCACGGATCACTTCCACGCCGAATCTTGCCCTGTTTTCTGTACTTCCCCCATACTCATCATTTCTCTTGTTGGAAAACGGAGAATTAAACTGGTTGATGAGATAACCGTGGGCTCCATGAATCTCCACTGCGTCGAATCCACATTTTTTCGCCCGCACGGCCGCGTCGGCATAGGCCTGAATGATCTCCTGAATATCTTCTTTTGTCATCTCCCGCGGTGTCTCAAAGGATGGCGGATCCTTGTACGGTGACGGCGCCATGCACTGCACCCCGTTGACTCCACTGTTGGTCTGTCTTCCCGCGTGATAAATCTGACAGCAGATCTTCGTATCCAAAGCATGGATCCGGTCCACAAATTTTGCGTGGGCCTCAATCTGATCATCGGACCAGAGGCCCGCCAGATCCCGGAATCCGCCTGCCGTCGGTGTGATGGCATAATCCTCGGTAATGATCATGCTCCAGCCGCCTCTGGCCTTTTCCTCATGATATTGAATATAACGCTCCGTCGGCATTCCGTCCGGCTGATTGCTGTTGACTACCATCGCCGGCACGATCAGCCGGTTCTTTAAAGTAAGCCTTCCAATGGTTCCGGGCTGAAACGCCGCTCCCGCCTCTTTGTAACTCATCATTTTTCCTTTCCACCTTTCTCAGTCTTCTTCCCGGTCTTCGCCGGTTTCCCCCAGAATCAAAAACCGGGGTTCCATCGTCTGATATCTTTTGATGAACTGAGTATAGCACTTTATTGGAACATTGTCTAGAGCACGTTCTAGATAATGTTCCAATTTGTCGTAATGCATAAAAAACAAAGATAACATTTGTTCATCCTGCCCATAAAAAATTTCAGACAACGGATTCTTTTCCCTATCCTTTTTCTTGCAATACATTTTCGTCAATGTTACTATTAAGAAGTCAAAGGATGGAAGGTAATATTTTCACATTCTTTTTTCTTTCCGAAATGGAAAGGAACAAAACCATACATCATAGAAAGGAGCCGGCATCGCTGCCGTAAAAGCCATGAAAAAAATGATACTTGTTACTTCCCCTCCTGCATGTGGGAAGACTTATATTTCCAAACAACTTGCTAAAAATTTAAAACATGTCGTCTACCTCGACAAGGACACGCTGATCCCTCTGTCCAATCGGGTATTTGCGGCTGCCGGTGAGGAAATCAACCGCAGTTCAAAGTTTTTTGAAGATAATATACGCGACTACGAATATGAGACGATTGTTGATATCGGAGTGGAGGCACTGGAATATGATGACATTGTGTTGATCAACGCTCCGTTCACCAAAGAAGTACACGATGAAGATACCCTGGAACGTTTCCGCACAAAACTGAGAAAAAAGAATGCCAAGCTGGTCATCATCTGGGTAGTCACTGACCCGAAAGTCTGTCATCAAAGAATGATCGCCCGGAACTCTGACCGCGACACCTGGAAGCTTCAGCATTGGGATCAATATATCAAAACCGTTGACTTTTCCATCCCGGAACCTCTGGAACGGCTGGATGCAGGGCACGACCTGATTCTTTTCCATAATTCTTCCGATGAAGAATTTGAAGAATCCATGCGGACCATTCTGCCGAAGCTGGAAGAAGAATAACATTAGGAACCCGCAGGCACTCACCTGCGGGTTCCTTTCTTTCGTTATACAAATTATCTTATTGCAGATCATCTCCTACCACAGCCGTATCATAATTCCCTTTATCAGCAGTGACAAGGTCATTTAACATTTTTGCTTTATCTGTATAGCCGCTGACTGTTGACCACCAGGAATAACCTAAATCTGAACTGCCTTGAATGTTGGCATTGCTCAAATCTGCATATCCTGTTCCATCTGCATTCATCATGATATTCTCAAAATAAACCGGGAAGTATACTTTTGTCTTTGCGAACCCATCTTCTTCCTTGCTTTTTACCGTGCCTGAATATATTAAATAAATTTTATTATGGGCACTGTATGTGTCAGCATTTTTAGCACTCAAAAAATAATATCCTACATACGTGGTATCTGAAACAGAAATATAATCAGCATTTGATGCAAAGTAAGCGCTGATACAATCTTCCGCCTGTTTCTGCATATTTGCAAGAATGTCCGCCGGCACCTGATCAGCACTAGTAACATAAGATTGAACACCTTCCACCGTATATTCTTTTTCCGTCTCTGAAAGAACCATTCCATAATTTTCTGCAAGATAAGAATTGTCCGCCTCAGCAGTTACCGTTACTTTATCTCCGCTTTTTAATCCGTTTGATTTATCAAAAGAATAGGTAATGGCGGAATAAACCGGATCCGCGTTATCTTTTATTGTATATTCCGCTGTAACATTCGGAGAGATTCCACTGAAAGTAACGTCAATGCCATCAAAAGGATTGACAGCCTCTGCTTCTTCCAGTCCACTGACTTCTTCTGTAATTTCCTTTCCTTTTAATTTGAAACCGTATTGTTTTACCGTGTCATTATTGAATGTGTAAGTATATGTCACTTTATCCCCATTGGATAATTCCCCGTTATTTTCAAATTCTCCGCTGTCCACAACATCATACATATACAAAGCAAATCTATAAATTCCAGAACTATTTCCATAAAGATCTGCAAGAAAAGATTCATCTTCAAGAAAATTACTGTCCGGATCAATTGTGTTTACTCTTTTTCCGTCAACCTTTGCTACTTTAATGACGTCCTGTTCAAACTGTTCATAATCAAAGTTCACTTCCGCCTGCCCATATCCCTGTGCGCCGGTAAAAGTAATCTGGGTATAATCCGCCAAGTCAATCGTCGGTTTATGCAGCACGACAATCAGGAGAATGACCACTACCACGGCAGCTATGCTTCCCGCTAGAATTCCTATAGCCTTTTTATCGCCGTGTTTGGCATCTTTGATCAGTTTACTATTTTTTGCCTTATTTACATTGTCGTTTAGATTTCTGCTGATATTTTTTCGAACATCCTGCACTTTTTTTGAAGCATCCACCGTACCTGATGATGATTTTCCCGAGTGATTTCCCTGCTGCTTTGGACCATCTTCCACCGGAGCTCCGCATCTAGGGCAAAACTTACTATTTTCAGCAATTTCCTTTCCACAATTTGTACAAAACATATCTGTACCTCTCTTTCCCATTCTTTCTCTTTTTTGTTAATTGTATTACCATCCGTTCTTTTTTATTATTTTCTATATCTGTTATGATGTCTTCTTTTCCATAAGACAAAGACGATCACCAATATCACAACTATACTGCATACAAAAAATAAATTTTTATGCTTATCGCTTTGATCATAATTTTTTTCACTTTTTTTAATCCTATCGTTTGTCCTGTCATTTTCTGACGGCATCTGGACATCCGACTTTGTCGATTCTTCTGAATGCCGTATGAAATACTCTGAAGAATTTTCCGGTGTACTCTTACTCTCCGCCGCATTTTCTTTTACAGGCAACTCCGTATTCGTGACCTTATTTGAAACAGCCGTATCAAAATGCCTTGTACTATTGATATTATGATTTCCATTTTCATCGATCACATGGACGATTTTTTCATCCAGATTGGTAAGGGCTGGAAGAACTTCCTGGGTTGCTTTCTTTTTCAATTGAAAATACCGGGCAATCCCCCTGGCATCTGCTTTCGCAATTTTTTCAATTTTTTCATCATTACTCAGAAAATTTTCGAAATCATCTTCATTATCTACAAAAGCGTGTTCGACAATAATCGTTGGAATATTTTGAAGTATACCGGCACGGATCAGTCCGTAATAATCTGCGATTTTTCCGTTATCATAAGTTTCTTCTTCTTCAGAATCACGTATCATCAATCCCTGATTCTCTAATCCGATTTTAGACAATTCATAAAGAATATTGACGCCGATTTTATATTCTTCCTCTGCTATCTCTTTGTTATAATTTCCATTTGCCACGAGAACGGTGCTTCCCTTATCATAAGGAGCAACCGGACCATAAGCATTATTATGAAGGCTGATCATAAAATCAGCTTGATCTACAAGGGCTGTTTCCGTTCGTTCTTCCAGATCCATATCTTTATCCCCTGTTCGTGTTAACCGGATCTTAATATTTTCATACTTTTCCAATTCTTTTTTCAAAGCTTTTGCCAGCGCAAGATTAATATCCTTTTCCATGGTCACACCGTCTATAGCTTCCGCACCAGATTGTACTCCGCCATGTCCAGGATCCAATTCAATACATAAAACTTCTTCATCCTCCGCATAAATATAAATATTATATAGAAGAAACATAACGATTACCGTCACTGCCATAAAAATTATTCTTATGTAATTTTGTATCTGTTTTTTTCTTTTATCCATCTTTTTGTCTGAACGCCTGTCTAATTTAAAATATCATTTCCCTCTTCCATATATCTTTCATAAGAGCGGATTTTAGGATGACTCGTAAAACTGAAAGAACACCCTCTATATAAACATTCAATCACATAATTCTGCGGGCAATATTCTTGGCCTCCACTGACATCCACATATTCAAATACCTGCATATAAACATTCTTGTCATCAGCCGCTGCAATCATATAAATTCCTTTTCCTGGATTTGCCTCTTCATTTCCGGCAACAATCGTGTGTCTCCATCCATCGCTCACATGATCTCCAGGAGAAATATTAACTCCATTATTCTCTTTATCCGTACCCAGCATTTTTTCATATTGATTATGTATTTTTTTCAAGGTTTTTTCTGAATCCCCTTCCAGCTCCTTTTTTGTCACTGTTAATGTAACTTGATTATCAGCAGTGTAAAATTCATACCCCCCATCGATCACATTTGCTCCCTTAAAAAAATTCTTAGGATAGACAATACTATAATCACTATCCAGATATATTCCGTTAAAATCTTCTGCGGATGTAATATCTGCGTAGTCATAACTGTCCGCTCCTGTATCTTCCAAAACCTGATCCGTTTCTTCTTCATTTTCCGAACCGATGGCGACCGTACTTCCAATAGCACGGGTGTCTGCTGCCGGCGAAGTATTATCTGCTGTTGTCTGAGTATCTGATCCAGTGCTGGTATCTGCGGTACCGGCCGGCGCTGTTGTCGTTTCCGCTGCCGTATCTGATGCTGTTATCTCATTTGCCGCTTGTTTCTCTTGATTATGGCTGGATAAAAAGAAAAATGTTCCTGCTGCTGCAGCAATGCATATGACAAAAACTGCTATTGCCAAAAACAAAATCCCTTTTCCTTTCTTTTTCCCATAAGGTCCTGGAATATATTCATTTTGATCATCCTGAAACATCGTTTCCCCATCATCATATTCTTCCCGATAAGTTCCCGTTTTGTCAGGATAAAGTTCCTCAGAATTTTTAGATTTTTCATAAATTTCTTCATCCCGGCTCATTGACAGCTTGTTCCCACACTCTTTACAAAACCTGGCGTCTTCTTTATTTTCAAATCCGCATTTTGGACATTTCATTGTCTCAATCTCCTATTCTCTCCATTCGTTCTAAATGTATATCTCCAAAATGATCGATATTCATCTGCACTTTATTCCGTAAGCCACTTTTCAATTCCATTGGAAATCCCCTCCGCAAGTTTTTCACGATAAGAATCTGTCGACATTTTTTCGTCTTCTTCAGAATTACTCAAAAAACCCATCTCCACTAGGATTACCGGAACTTCCGACCAATTAAAACCTGTCAAATCTTCCCGTTCCACAATTCCTCTATCTCTCGCTCCCGTTGATTCGGAAAGTGATGTTTCTACTGCTTCCGCCGCCTCCCGGCTCGGCTCAATGATAGAAGGATTTCCAAGCAAATCACCAGACGGAACCAAAATAGAAAAGCCGTTCGCCGATGAATTCTCTGTGCCATCCGCATGAATGCGAATGCAGATATCCGCGTTCGCATCATTCGCGATTTCCGCCCGTTCTATATTGCTGACTGCAACATCATGTTTCGTTCTTGTCATGATAACTTCTGCCCCTAGGGCCTCCAACTTATTTTTCACCAGTTTCGCCACCGCAAGGTTTAATTCTTCTTCGGTCTGGTATTCTCCGGAAGCTCCGCTGACATATGCTGCCTTTGTCTCTCTGGATTTTGGAGACATCAGCTCTTGTTTGGTTTCAGATGTCACTCCATGTCCCGGATCAACGCAGATGATCTTTCCTGTCAAAATATGATCCGAGGAACTCTCATCTTCATTGTACTGCGTATTCTCCTCCGGGTCTTCCGATGACGTACTCAGGTCCACTTTGGTCCCAGGCTGATGCGGCTCATTTTCATCTGACACTGATGTCTGTTCATCCTGATACGATGTTCCCCTTGCTTCATTTACAGATGCTTCCGTCTGCTCTGTATTCCTCTTTTGGGAACTGTCGGCAGGAAAAAGACTGCATCCGCTCAAACATAAGATGATCAAAATATTTATCCCCAGTAATGTGCACAGTCTCATTATTTCCACCCTTTATCCTTCTCATACTCCAAAATCATAGAAGCATTTTTCTTTTCATACTTATTCAATCTTGATTCACTATAATTAGGATCTTCTTCATACCAGGAAAACTGTTTGAAATAATCTTCAAATTTTTCCGTCTGAAAAGCATACCCATGGCGGGCATAAATTTCATTGCGGGCGATATCACATTCATACTCTGTAAATCCCTTTAAATCATCTTCATCTAAATATTTAGAATCCGAATCCGGAAAATAAAAATCTTCCGGATAAAAAGATGCGTCTCTGTAAACATAATCCCCGCCGGCATTTTTTGGTTCTGTTTCAGACTTTTCTTCTTGTGTTGCTTCAGTGGATGGCAATTCCTCTTCCCCTGCTGGTGTAAAATATGTAGCATCATACTCTGTTGTCTGGGACTCTGTCTCCGTGGTCGTTTGAGCCACCGCTTCTGTTGAAGCCGTTGTGGCCGCAGACGTATCTGCTGTCTGAGCCTGAGTCGCAGTTTCCGCAGTCTGCTCAGTATCAGCTTCCGTCGTGTCAGCCGTTGTTTCCGATTCGGTTACTGTTATCGAGGCTTTTTCCTCTTCTGCCCGCAAGTTATTATTATGCCTCGTCACAAGAGCGAAGGCCAAAAGGCCGATAGCCACAACCAAGACTGCACATGCGCTTCCCAACGCAATTTTCATTTTATCTAATTTTTTTTTGGCATGATGTGTCCGATCTGAATCATCATACGTTGTATAGCTGGCATTCTGCGCTACATTTTCTATATTTTTTCCACAATTTTTACAGAACTTCGCATTCTTATTATTCTCATACCCACAATAAGGACATTTCATTATTTTCATTCCTCTCTGATAAGCCGCTATGTTCTAAACTCCTTTATTTTTCAGTATCTTTCCGGATTTTTGCGGCTCTCACAAGTTCATAATCATTCACTTCTGTAAAAGACTCGGAAACCGGGCCCTTATCAAACACTTCATGACAGACATCCTGAATGGACTGTATCACTGCTTCATAAACAAACGGCAGATATCCGGACTCCATTTCATGCACTGCATATTCCAGCTCATTCTTTTCCCAGGCATTCCAGATGTTATTCCACAGATTGCTTTGTTTTTTCCATTCTTTATGAGCGATAAACCAACGGATAAACTCAAAAAGCTGATATCCGCCCCATCCGACTAAACCTAATCCTGCAATAATCAAGAAGGCTGCTCCGCCTCCTCCGCTGCTGCTTGTATAACTTGAAAGAGCACTTGTCAGGTTGGCCATTCCAAAACCGATCAATAATACGATAATACCTGCACAAATTCCAAATACTCCATCTGATTTAAAAACAAATTTCGGTTCTTTTTCCGGTTTGGAAGGGAGCGATGGCGGGGTGACATATAATCCACTTTGCACATAAGAATATATTCCCTCTCTCATATATCTCAAAATCAAAGAAACCGGATTATCGCCTCTTCCTTCATTAAAATCTACGACATATTCTTTTCTTTCCTGCCCATCCATCACAACTTGCTGCTGCCGGATACTTGCTGCGACATGATTCCTCTTCAACTGGTAATCTACTCTCTCCATAAATTCCTGTTCTGAAACAGAAGAAGCCCCATATAGTGATTTCTGCTCACGCCCAATACGGCACCAGGAAGCATACTGCCTTCCATAACGGGCATTCGGCCGAACTGCCGACTGATAAATAGGCTGTCCATTCATCTGTTCTCCCTGATATCTGTTTTGAGACTTTCTCTGTTCCTGATAATTTCTATTCTGGAACTGTTCCTGTTCCTGGTAATTTCTGTTCTGGGACTGCCTTTGTTCCTGATAATTTCTGTTTTGGAAATCCGTTTGGTAATTTCCTGCATTTAAATTTTGTCCCTGCTGGACAGTGGAAGATGATCCCTCATCCTGCACCTTTGCATTTTCCGGCTGTCGCTTTCCACAATTGGTGCAAAAAACCGCATCATTTTCTAACTCCTGGTGGCAAAAAACACAATGTTTCATTTTATCCATTCCTTTCTTTTCACTCAGGTACAAAATGTTATGATAATAATTTTGACACTGAGCGTTTTGTATTATTGTATTAACTTAAAAGAAGAAATAAAGCCGTTCCTATAAGAACCACTGCTGCAATTCCAATAACCACTGTCACTGCGAGCATAAGTTTCCGATCAGAGCCATTATCTTCATTCTCCGGGCGGACAGGCGCCGGTGGAATATGGCCGTCTGACCAATGGGAAAACCGTTCTCCATATACTGAACGCCTTTTACTGTTATCCACAGCATTAGCCGGTGTATATTTTCCCGATTTTCCGGAAGTATTCAAAAAATTCGGTTCTGTTTTTCGACTATTTTGCTTTTGATCTGTTATATTTGTTTCTCCCGTTAAGGCAGCCTCAAATGCTTCCATGCTCTGAAAACGATCATGGTAATCCACTTCCATTCCCATAGCAACGGCATCTGAAAATGCTTTTGAAACAGGCATTCCCAAGTCGTACAAAGTATAAACGGGGTCGTCTCTGACTCGTTCAATTGCCTGTTCCGGAACGGCATGGGTAATCATATAGTAGATTGTTGCAGCCAATGCATAAACATCTGTCCATGGCCCCTGTTCCCCGGATTTTATACATTGCTCCAACGGAGCATATCCCCTTTTTAAAATCACTGTCAAATCATGCTGATTTTGTTGTGTAACCTGCCTGGCAGCGCCAAAATCAATTAATGTCAAACAGCCATCATCATTCATGATCAAATTATCCGGACTGATATCTCTATGTATTAAACCATGCTTATGAACTTCTTCCAACGCTTTCATAACGGGTTTTAATAACCGAATCACTTCCTTTTCCGCCATCGGCTCTTTTTGTCCCTCAATAATTTTTTTTAATGACATACCGGGCAGATAATCCATGATGATATATCCTGTATTATTTTCTTCGATATATGCGGAGACTGTAACGATTCCCTCTAATTTATTAAATTGAGCTAAGGTTCTGGCCTCGTTTAAAAAACGTTCCAATCCAGCTTTATATTCATTTACATCTCCAATCACTGAAACTTTGCATCCGTTTGTCTCCATATTTTCTGTCTCCCGGCTGACAGAATCTTTCGGATAATATTCCTTGACTGCTACCGGTATCTCCAGATTTTTGTCATATCCAAGATAAGTAATCCCGAATCCGCCCTGTCCAAGAACAATGCCTATAATATATCTGTCGTCAATGATCGTACCTGGATTTAAAGTACCTGGCTTTTTTTTACTCATGTATACTTCATAATTGAAACCGCAAGATGGACAATACTTTTCATCTTGTGTTCTTTTTCTCATACATCCATAACATAATTTAAAATCATTCATGTTTCTCCCTCAATCACTCCTGCCGCTGACAGATGTCGATTTACTTCTTATTTTCTTATCTGCAAAACGGAGATCTTTCTCCATTTGATAAAAAATAATCCCAGATATATTATAGCATCAAATAACAAAATTTTTAATACCACGAAAATTTTTTAAATTTATTTTTATATTTAACTGATCACATCTTGTAATAACGAAGCTGTTTTTTCCTGATTGGATTTTTCTGTCTCCTCATAATTTTTTGTAATAGCAGTTAAATCATTGGAAAAATTTGTTGCCAGTGACGTCAATTTTGTGACATCACTTCTTAATTTATCATATTTATCATTGTACGCCTTTGCGGCATCGCCGGTCCATATGGTTTTTAGATCATTCATAATACCCGTAATATTTTCCGCCTGCGTATTAATATTGGCTGCAGATTCCTTGAATTTATCCGCCTCATTTTTTAATTTTTCAATACTGACATTAAGTTGATTTGCCATCATTTTTTCCTCCTTTTAGTGATTATCGCTGAGTAGATTTTTATTTCTGATTTCCACATTTTTATAATCTTCTATAATTTTATTTAATACGGTATAATATTTTTCCACTGCGTCTCTATACTTGATCAATGCATTTTTCTCCTTCTCATACTTTGACTTAAACTCTGTTGAAGCATCCCCTTCCCAGTATGTAGGAAGCTTATCTGCAATACTGTTAAAAGTCTCAATTTCCTTTTTTAATTTGTCATAATATCGTTTCAGTGCATTCTTTTTTGATTCCATCATTTTAAGATTTGCTCTTAAATCCTGCATAACATTTCCTCCCTTGAATCGTATTTCATATTGACAACTATACTTTATCATTTTATGAAGAATAACATATAAATTTTCGACGGATAACCTGTATTTCTGACCAACCGCACTATATTTATTTTTTCCGGTATTAACGATTGTCATGAAACAATGCCCTGTTACGTTTTTCTGTCTCTTTTGTATCCTTTAAAATAATCTGCATTGTTTTTGCGGCCTGACCGATGTGATTTGCTGTCTCATTGATCATACTCTGCAATTTTCTAAACTTCCGGATATAATCCACGCTATTTTTCCCGTTCCAATTATTTTTTAAAATACTCACGACTTCATTGAAATCTTCTTCTGACAATTTCGCTATTTTCCCTGCAATTTCCTGCAGTTCTTCCTGCTGTTCCTGATCTCTTTTTAAATCAATATTGATATTATCAAACATATTTTTTCTCCTGTATCTTATGATATGACATCCGTCGATAAAAATCTGATTGTTTCAGAATTGTCTTTCTCATTCTTTTCATAATTTCCTGCGATCTTTAAAAGATACTCCGGATACTCTTTGATTACTTTCAGACTATCTTGTACTTCATCTTTCCATGACTCATAGATTTCTTTATGGCAGTCTGCAGCATCCCCCTGCCAGTATTTCTTAGTATGATTTATCTCTTCATCTAATTTTTTGTATAAGGCACTGATGTCCTCTATCTTTTTTTGAAGACTTTCGGCTTTTATTTTCAATTGTTGTTCATTTACTTTTAAAATTGCTGTCACCACTCTCTTCCCCTCTCATACCTTGATTTCTTCAATCATACTCTCCACATCATTAAAACACTGTTGATACTCCTGCTCTGCATTTGTTTCAAAATTTATTAATAATTGTATATTTTTATTACTTTCTTCAAATTTCTGCAGTTCTTTACTGATTTTTTCTACGAAACTATCGTGTGCATCACCTTCCCATAGTTTATTCAATTCCTGGACATCATTATATATTTCCTGGATACTTTCTATAATTCTTCGGTATATATAATCAATCGATTTCTGGGTCGATGTCAGCTTTAAAGGACTGATCTTGATAAATTTCATTTGTCTCCTCCTTTATATATTGAAAAGTATATCCGTGAGATATTCTAAATTTTGCCTGACAACAGAAGAATGTATTTTAGGTGCGGGTTCCGCTTGATTTACAATATTGTCTTCCGTTTTAATATAGGTATCGATGATCCTGGCCAGCGCATTATACATCAAATCCAGTTTATTTTTTTCTTCCCCAAGTTCCTTTTCAATACTTTCTAACGTTTTCAAATACAGCTGCTCGTCCGATAATTTCATCTTTGTAAAACGAATTTCATACACAATATTTTTCAATTTATAAAATTCTCTGTTTAATTGTTGTCTGCATTCATCCATCAAATGCAGCCCGCTTTCCATTTTGGATATATCAATTGAAAACATGCCATTTCCTTCCTTTATCTTTACGTTTTGCAAACCCCTTCTCATCCTTATACCAACAGAAGATGATCGCCATTGGATATTCCGCTTTGCCGCAACGTCTTGTGATAATCTAAAATTTCCATTTTTTTATAAGAGCACAACATGAACTCATTATGATTTTTTTTAAGGTTTGTATTAAGATAAGCAGAAAGCAAAACACTAAGTTTATCCACTAATTCCTCTAATACCATATCCTCATCTATTTCAAAATCATAGTTTTGATCTACGGAAGGAATATAAATATCTACTAAGATCATACTGAATTAATCCTCCATTTTCACATATTTATTTTAAGGTCTGTTTGATTATCCTTATATTCCCGAAACAAAATCTTTTCAGCCATATCCTTGCGATACAGGTATACTTTCTCTCTTACTCCCTGTCTTTGAAGAACAAGATAGTCTTTTAATCCTTTTTGATATAGATAGATTCTCTGATATTTTTTTACCGCAAATGAATCATATGTATCAATGATTGTCTGAAAACCATCCTTATTCAAATAATATTCGGCTTCTTCACCTAAGTTTAATTCTTTTCTTATATTTTCATAAAAATATGGCTCTTTTACATCCTTATTTTCCAACGGAAACTCCAGTTTTGGAAATATCTCTTCATTTATTAATTCATGAAAAAAATCTGTTTTTGAATACATACAAAATTTGACAGCATTTTCATCTGCAGCGCTCACCTCGCTCAACAGAACCTTTTCTCCAACATAACAACAAAATCTGGGGCCGGCATTATGAATCTGATAGATAAATAAAATATTGTTACATTCAAGGATTCCTTGAAAGATTTCTCTTATATCATCATCTATAATCTTCCACTCAGTCAAAGGCTTTTGATTCGGTACATTGTTCGAAGGGAGGCTACTCCATGAAATCCATCCATTTTTATTTAAAGTATACAGTGAATAATATATCTCCTCCTGTGTCAATCTTTTTAAATTCTTATGACACAATCCCACATAATCCTTCAGTCCTGAAATTGCCGCAAGGATCAAAATTTCCTCTGTGCGTAATATTATTTTTCTACGAACTTTTACGTCCATCCATATACTCCTTTACTGCTTTTTTATAACTTCTGGAGAGTGGCACCGTCACAGAACCATACAGCTGAATAATCCCATCCGATAAGCGGACATTTTTTATCAATGTTTTATTAATGATAAAACTACGGTGACATCGCATAAAATTATTTGGGAGTGTCTCCAGAAGTTTTTCGATCGTATCATAGATTTCATATTCTTCTTGCTTTGTCCTCACGGTTATTTTTTTATTGACCGCTTCAAAATAATAGATGTCCTCATAGGGGATCAATGTTCTTCCATCATTATTTTTGATTAGAAACATGGTTTCATTCTGTTTGATATTCAGATTTTTTATACTGCTGACATAAAATTGTTCACATATGGATTGAAATTGTTCTTCTGAAAATGGACGCAGCAGCAAAGAAGACGCCCGGATTGACGGTATCATGTATTTGATAGGGGAAATCGTCATATCCGCAATGATCATCATCTCACTTAATGGATACTGCCGCCGCAAACTTTCTGCTGCTGGTATCCCTTTTTTCATAACCACATCCATAACCGACATATGTACAAGATCATATTTTTTCTTCAGTTCCTCTACATCCTCCAGTTTTTCCGGTTTTATAACAACTAACTTTTCATCGGTTTTTTTTGCGGTCAGACTGCGTATTTCTTTTTCTATATTATTCTTTTCTTCTTTTTGAGAATCTGTTAATACTAACGATATCACTTAAATTTCCCTCTTATTCTGTATTTTTCTATTTTTAACCAAAGGAATGATAACCTTATCTGCCTCATGGAGTCCATAAACCTCAGGCAGTATGCCAATTCCCGGTTTTTCAATCTTTTCTTGTTCTGAATATCTCATATAACTGAAATTGAAAGTAGAATTCTCTGAAACCATTCCGCCAAAATGGATACCGTTTTTATCTTTTGTAAAATAATCATAGGCTTTGTAAATGTCGGCATCATTCTTTTGTTCCATTGAAAGCACTCCAATAAAATAAATATTGTGGCATACTCCTTTGTTAAATATTGTTTCAAAAAAACCACTCATCCCCTTTTCCGAATGATAAATCATCTCTAAAAACCACAGCAAATCCGGAATAAAAAGGAAATATGGCGTTTTTTCTTTCATCACATCAAAAATCTCTTCATCTTCATATTCCTCTTCCATCAATTGATGTTTTAGTTTATTCCTGCTTTGAAATACCGGTGTCAATTCATCCAGGCAATATTGAAATATCTCATCTTCTCCCGATAAATAATGAATGCTTTCTTTATCCTGATATTTTTTCAAAAGTTTTGTATCCGTGTCAAAAATGCAAACATCCGCTCCTTTTTTTACAGACATTTCAATCATAACTTTCATCATATTTTTACGTCCCGTTTTCTCTCTTCCCATAATCAAATAGCAATAGGATTTATCCAGTCTGACACTATATATTTCAGTACTGGTCTTATTATATCCCACAGGAAGCGTATAAGGATTCTGAACCGCTTTTTGCACTTCTTCCAACATCATAAAGTCCTTTAGCTCAGGTTTTTCAGGTATTTCAGGAACTGGACGTGCTTTTCTGCCATTACAAAATTCATTTATCCTTTCACAATTCTGACATATTGCCTCCATGCGCTGGAAATCATCCTCCGTTTTTAACGCCAATGCCGTCTGAAATTCCAATGGTTTTTGCCCATACAAGGCAAGACCTCTCCCTTTGATCCTGGATTCCGGCATAATGTCTGTCCTTGCAATGCGAAGTACATCCATATAATCCATTTTTTCTTTCATTTGAAGAGCTACCATACTTGTAAAATTATCAGCAATACGATACGGAAGTTCATTCATTCCATTTCCTGCCGCCGTACATATCAGGTAAATGCCATGATTTAAGCCTTCTTTGGATAAATGGACCAGGAGTTCTTCGTATTGGTTTTCGGTTTTTTCATTAAAAGACGAAAAATTATCAATGATAATAAAAATTGCCGGATATTTTGTTCCATTTATTTTCTTATACTGAGTATAATTTCCTCCCCGGAAAATCTTTTTTCGCTCATCATTAATGCCTGTGATCATATGGAAAAAACGCTTTATTTTTTCAGTATCCTCTTCATACATGACTCCGCCGACATGGGCCGTTCTTTCAAAGGCGCTCATCATTTTACTGCTGAAATCTATGCAATAAAGATGAATAGCATCAGGGCTGTATGTAGTGACCAGAGAATATATCAAGGTTTGAAGGAACGTGCTTTTACCACTCACAACAGAACCGTAAACAGCTAAATTCCCCTGTTTTGAAAAATCAATATAAAATGGAATCTGTCTCTGGTTTTCAGGATCATCAAATTTTCCCACAAGGACTCTAAGATCTTCATCGTCATATTGATATCTTTCTTTTCCGTTTATATATTTCTTTGAATCATTTTCTTCTCCCAAAACATTTTTTTCTCTAAATTCCGCGAAATCTTCTAAATATATATATTCTGGCAGTACAGGCATCCACAGCTTATTCATCTGCTTAAACCCATTAATTTTAGAAATCCTGATTAAATAATCCCGTATCACTTCCAGCTGGGTCTGCCTTTTTACTTTATGATTCAAGGCCTGCTTACCTTTATCAAGCATTGCTTTCGATACCTCTACCCGCCCATCCAGAGAAATCATCCGAATACTGTCATCTTTTCCATTTAATGCTTTCTCATTATAATAAGCGCCGCTCCATCCAGATTGAAATAAATCATATACCTCATCGCTTCCAACCTGAAGATATCCCCGTCCGGTCTGAGTGATATATGCCGCATCCGGGTGATGCAGCATATCATTAGAATCCTGTCTGTCCTGTACCCGCAGACACAGGTGAAATTTAGAATTACTCCAAATATTATCATCCACGGCTCCGCTCGGTTTCTGTGTAGATAAAATAAGATGCATTCCCAGACTTCTTCCGACCTGCGCAACACTCACCAATTCTTTCATAAATTCCGGTTCTTCTCTTTTTAGCTCTGCAAATTCATCAATAATGATCAGAAGATGAGGAATTGGCACACACACCTCTTTGTTTTTATATAATTTTGTATAATCATTAATGTTATTGACGCCAGCCTCGTTAAACAACTGCTGCCGTCTGCGGTTTTCACTTTTGATGGAAACCATTGCCCTCTTGACTTGATTCCCGGAAAGATTAGAGATTTGCCCAATCATATGAGGAAGGCCTTCAAAAAGGTTGGCCATTCCTCCGCCTTTATAATCGATAATAAAAAATCCTATATCATCCGGACTGTAATTGATCGCCAGCGACAGTAAAATTGTCTGCAGAGTTTCACTTTTTCCGGAGCCAGTAGTTCCCGCAATAAGACCATGGGGACCATGATATTTTTCATGCAAATCTAGATAGCAATTTGAACCGCCTGCTTTCTCTCCTATCAATGCGCGAATGTTGTCATAGGTACGATTTTTTGCCCAACGTTCTTCAATTTTCAATTCTGAAAGAGACTTTATTCCATACATATCAAAGAACGTAAGCGTAGAAGGGATTTCTCCCCCAATTTTCGTCTCTTTTACCTCCAGATTTGATAATTTTCTGGCAAAACCCTCTATTTCTTCATCCAAAACAACATCAAACTGTATTTCGGTTTTTTTATTATCCGTATCTAAAAGACTATAGATTCCCTGATATTGCTCATCGTTTTCTATAAAGTAATCACACGCATTTGGAAGATTATCATATGTCTCTGATAAGATTACTACACTCACTCCATAATCATGTTCCGTGCTGAATAAATAGCGGGAAATCGGCTCATTTTCAAGCATAGATTGATTGCTGATAAATATCACATAATGGGGAATATTCTTTTTTTGATCCAAAGACAGATGGCCCTGATCCTCCCGCTGCCGAAAAATTTGTACCAGTTCATAAAAACAATCGCTGGCTTCTTTCTCGCAGGATGCAATAAATCTGGTCTTCTTATCTTCGGACCACACATGGGGAAGCCATTTAGCAAACTTCCACGCATCAAGATTCGCGGAATCTTTATTGTCATAAATATAAACCAGCTTCACATCCGTATAACAATTGCCTGCCGCTATTTGAAGACTCAAAATTTTTGCTACATCAATCGCCCCTTTTTTATCGTTTCCCCCTATAATCCCAACAATCCTATGCTTTAATAAATCAATCAAAATCGGCACCTGGTACAATATCTTATAATTTTCACGTATAAACTCAGGCTTATCCTTTAAGGTATCCTGAATCATAGAAAATTTATCTTTTGGAACAACAATATCGCATTGAAAGGGTATATTCCCAATACCAAGACGGTGGGCAAGAAAATCTTCATGTCCCCTATTCCTGTTCCATAGTAAGACGGAATTTTCATCATATTCCATACATTCTTTTGGCGATGGATACATATCATAAAGTGCTGCTTTATTGTGGTCATATTGCCTTTTTATTTTTATTTTTTGAGCATAAAGATAATTACGATACGCCTCAAAACGACGTGCTTCATTTTCTCTTTGCATTTTGGCCTCATAACGAATATTCTCCACGGTCCAAAATACCGCAATCAAAGCGGAAGACAACGTCATGATCAATCCAGAATACAAATACAATCCGCTCCCGCTATCACTGATCTGCGATGCAGCAATCATAAGCGCACAACCAAGGACCATTGGAAGAGCCAAAGTAAAAGATGGACCTACCGCCATCATAAGAGGCATGTTCCTGCGTTTTTCCAATGCCGGGGGTTCTTCAATTTCTATCGTATCTTTCTCAAGATTTTCCAAGTTTCTTGGAGACCGGTGAAATAATTTTTTAGAACTTCCTGTGAACTGAGGAACAAATATTTCTCTTCCGTTTCCTGGATCCCACCGGAATAAAGACAATATATTCGTATCAATACTGATATTTTCCCGATTTGTATTGACCGCAAGACAATTTCCAAGAAATACGATCATCAATCCAACTATGTTTACCGTATCGCCAAACTGCAGTTTTTCAGTGCCATTTACTCTTACGGAATTCAGATAAATACCATTTTTACTTTTATTTTCTATCATCCACTGACCTTCATTTTTAATAATTACTGCGTGGAGCTTTGACACCATATGTCTATAACTATATCGAATCACATTTTCTTTTCCGCTTCCTATGGAAACATAGTCAATCATCGTAAGATCAAATTTATCATAAATCGATAAAGTACTTCCTTCCTCCCGGACAATTATTGTAATCAAATCATTTTTCTTTGTCGTAAGCTGCAGCATCTCACCGTTCTTTAAGCTATAATATCCTTCTCCATGATCAACCGCTTCCAGCATATATTGATTCGAACTTTTTATCCGCCAGACGCCATGAATCACTTCCAGATTGATTTTCAAATCTTCATCAATATAAAAAAATGATTTATATAATATAAGTGCGTAGTCTGCATTATCAATAGGTGGAAGAACAAATTCTTTAAATGCATTTTCTGTATAAACCGCTATAACATAACTCATACTTTCCCTCTTATCCTAAAATATTTAAATCGATTGCTGTATCCCCCAAATATAATCTATCATGACTTTGCAATTGCGCTAACTGCCCCTCCACACGATACATTTTATTTTTCCGTTCCAATAATGTACCATTTTTAGAGTTCAAATCTTGAACCAAAACTCTTTCTCCCTGACGTACCAGAATACAATGTTTGCCGGAAACCATTGGACTTTCCAATGTCAAATCATTGTCTGAATCTCGTCCAAGGTATAATTTATTCTCTAAATCAAGAAGAAATTTTTTAGTTGAAAATTCATTTTGTACAATGAGCTGAAGCCTGATGCCATATATCTTTTTTTGATACTGTCCCTGATCTGTATGGTATACGATCTCATAGGGAGTTTCTTTTCTTATCTTAAGTTTCTGATCATACTGAACAGCATCTTCGTTGGCCAATATTGCCTCCAAACGCTGATCACGGATTTTCTCCTGTTCAATATTTTCCAAACGTTTTTTCTTTCGATTTTTTTTACTTAGTTCAGCAATGAGAATCACACACAACAAAATCACGACAACAGCGCAAATTATAAAAAAAATACTACTGCCTTCTTCCATATCTATCTTGACTCCCGTTCGTTCCAATTAAAATTCTCTCCGCAAAAAGCCTTGAATACTAAGTCCGTAAATCCAATGTTTATGATATCTCCATCTCGAATTTCTGTTTCCTTCAAGACCACTTTGTCATTTAAATAAAATAATTCTCTTGCAGTCCCTGGTTTCACAAAAAATTTATTATTGTCACTATTATAAATAAGGATGGCTTGATCCTCCCTTGAAATATATCGATCGCCTCTGAGAACGATATCCATTCGGTCTCCTCGTCCGATTTTATTTTCTCCTACATAGACATTAAAACTTTCTCCATAGGAATTTCCTTTAATGCATACCAGCCATCCGGCAATATATTTCCCACGAGAAACTGTGTGAAGAATCTCACCATCTTCCTCCTGTGGCATTTCATCTGATACTTCTTTTGCATAAAAAGTTTTTACGGATATAGGCGCTTTTCCTTTTTCCATATATGCCTTTGCAACCTGTTCCGGAAGAGTCAAGTTTTCATTTTCTTCACTCACCGTGGAAGAATTCTGCTCTCTATCTGCCTCTTTTTGTTGTTTTCCCGCCTTTTTTCCAAATAAAGGAATGGTCCAATCCGACCGATCTTTTGTATTTCGTCCGCAATGAGGACATTGTTTAAACTTTGTATTATCATAAAAATGACCATTTTCACATCGAACTAAACTCATTGATTCTCTCCTCCTACTATTAATATTGTTATAGTCATTCTGTACCTTTTCCACAGGTTAGGCTATGCTATTTTTAGATACTGTGGATTGGTTCTTTCCTCCTACCACTTGATGGTTTAAACGAGGTTCCAACCACAGTCTCTTTGTTCATTTGTTAATCAGTTAGTTACCGCATGACGGTTTATCAGGAAGTAGGTTACAATC
>ERZ1643250.900-NODE-900-length-28510-cov-26.128940_pt1 | contig 28510 bp, 24 predicted proteins | sample MGYA00579262_ERZ1643250 | MGnify/ENA primary metagenome ERZ1643250 (study PRJEB29033, sample SAMEA4952265) | chicken gut metagenome | biome: Broiler Chicken; feature: Gastrointestinal Tract; material: Caecum | place: Ireland | collected 2018 | study: Broiler... | reverse complement strand
TTATCTCTCTGCTTCTTCTCTTCGTGTTCTGATTGGGAAGCGAAGTACTCGAAAGGAGGGATGACCTATGACGGGATTTGAAAGCTTCGTCGGCGTCAACCCGTGGACTGCGCTTTTTACTTTTTGCAATATGCTCATCACCTTTGCGGTGCTGCGCCATTTCCTGTTCAAGCCGGTCAAGCAGATGATTGATGACCGGCAGAAGGAAATTGACGATATGTATGCCGATGCGGCAGAAGCAAAGCAAAAGGCTGCCCAGCTGGAACAGGAATACCAGCAGCACCTCAAGGACATTAAGGCTGAACAGGACAACATGCTGCGGGAAGCAACGGTTCGTGCGCAAAAGCGTGAAGAAGAAATCGTGAATGCAGCCCGTTCCGAAGCACAGGCACTGCGTACAGCAGCAGAAGCCGAAATGGCACAGGAGCGAAAAAAGGCGGTAAACGATCTCAAGAACGAAATCGGCGGAATTGCTGTAGAGATTGCCAGCAAAGTGGTCGAGCGTGAGATCAATAAAGCTGACCATCAGGCTCTGATCGATGAATTTATCCGGAATGTGGGGGATGCCTCATGACCGAACTGGCCAAGCGTTATGGCGGCAGCCTGTATGAACTGGCAGCCGAAGAATCACTGACGGAATCCATCCTGCAGGAATTGGCACTGGCAGAATCCAGCTGCAAACAGGAACCGGAATATCTGCGGTTGCTGCAAACTCCCAGCATTCCCAAACGGGAACGTTGCGAGCTTCTGGATAAAGCTTTTGAAGGGATGCACCCTTATGTAGTCAATTTCCTCAAAATTTTGTGCGAGGAAGACCTGCTGGGGGAACTGACCGGATGCCTGGATGCATACCGGGAACGGTATAATGAGGATCATGGCATTCTGGAAGCAACCGTTACTTCTGCAGTACCGCTGACGGCTGAAGAACGTGCAAACCTGCTTGCAAAGTTGCAGGCAAAAACCAGAAAGACAATCAGCCTGACGGAAAAAGTGGACCCTTCCATACTGGGAGGTCTGCGTCTTGATCTGGCAGGGGAACGCCTGGATGGTACTGTACTGCGCCGGCTGGAATTGCTTCGTGACGATATTGCCAATGTGGTATTATAACGACGAACACCCCATTTTATAGATTGAGTGGTGAACCAAAACGTGCAACTGAAACCCGAACAAATCTCCCGCATCATTCGCTCGCAGATTAAATATTATCAGAACGCCATTGAACAGTCCGAAACCGGTGCCGTCACGATGGTGGGCGACGGCATTGCCCGTGCTTCCGGCCTGGATAATTGCATGGCCGGTGAGCTGGTGCAGTTTGAAAGCGGCACCTACGGTATGGCCCAGAACTTGGAAGAAAACAGTGTTTCCATTGTTCTGCTGGGCGATGACAGCGGTATCAAAGAAGGCGGCAGCATCCGCCGTACCGGTAAAGTGGTCTCCGTCCCCGTTGGCGAAGGCATGATCGGTCGTGTCGTGAATGCATTGGGACAGCCTATTGATGGAAAAGGCCCCATTGAGGCCGCCGACTACCGTGCCATTGAATCTCCGGCCCCCGGTATTATTGATCGCCAGCCTGTTAAGCAGCCGCTGCAGACCGGCATTAAGGCAATTGACTCGATGATTCCCATCGGCCGCGGTCAGCGTGAGTTGATCATTGGTGACCGACAAACCGGCAAGACGGTGATTGCAACCGATACGATCATCAACCAGAAGGGGAAGGACGTTCTCTGTATCTATGTGGCCATCGGTCAGAAACGTTCCACCGTGGCCTCTTTGGTAGAAAATCTCGAAAAGAACGGCGCTATGGCGTACACAACGGTGGTTTGCGCGACGGCTTCGGAATTGTCTCCGCTGCAGTATATCGCACCATATGCCGGTTGTGCCATGGGTGAATATTTCATGCAAAAGGGCAAGCATGTTCTGATCATTTATGATGATCTTTCCAAGCATGCGGTGGCCTATCGTGCGCTTTCTTTGCTGATCCGCCGTCCTCCCGGACGTGAAGCTTATCCCGGTGACGTATTCTATCTGCATAGCCGCCTACTGGAACGTGCCGCCAAACTCAGCGATGAAAAAGGCGGTGGCTCCTTGACTGCTTTGCCGATTATTGAAACCCAGGCCGGTGACGTGGCGGCCTATATTCCCACCAACGTGATTTCCATTACCGACGGTCAGATCTTCCTGGAAACAGAGCTTTTCCATGCCGGTATCCGTCCGGCTGTAAACCCCGGTATTTCGGTATCGCGCGTGGGCGGCAATGCTCAGATCAAGGCGATGAAAAAAGTTGCCGGTACTCTGAAGTTGATTTATTCTCAGTACCGCGAGCTGCAGGGCTTTGCACAATTTGGCTCTGACTTGGACGCGGATACCAAAGCACGTCTGGCGCAAGGCGAGCGTATTGTGGAAGTTCTGAAACAGGACCGCAACAGCCCTGTGCCCGTCGAAAAACAGGTGGCGATTCTGTACGCAACGGTACACGGTTATCTGAAAGAAATCGAAGTTTCTTCCATTTCTTCTTATGAGCGGGAACTGTACCGGTATCTGGATGAAAATGCCGAAGCTGTGGATGTGATGGAACAGATCCGCACAACAGGCGACCTGAAAGCAGATACAGAGGAAAAACTGAAAGCTGTTTTGGAAGCGTTTACCGCGAAATTCCAGAAAGAAAACTAAGTCGTAAAGGGGGTGGCGTTGGTGGCTGGCTCGATGAAAGAAATCAAACTGCGCATAAAAAGCGTAGAGAGTACGATGCAGATCACCAAAGCCATGGAATTGGTGGCGTCCAGCAAGCTGCGGCGTGCCAAGGAACGGGTGGAGCACAGCCGCCCGTATTTTGAAACACTCTATGAGACTTTGTTTGACATTGCGGCAACGCAGGATCACTTTGACAGCCCGTATCTTGCCAAGCGAGATACTCACCGTAGGCTGTATATTGTGATTGCGGGTGACCGCGGTCTGGCAGGTGGTTATAACGCCAATATTTTGAAAGCTGTGCAAGCGGATGCTGAAGGACAGGAGTACGAAGTACTGCCCATCGGCAAAAAAGCCGTAGAGTATTTTACGCGCCATAAAGTACCCATGATTACGCAGGCGTTTGCCGAGGCCGGGGCCTTATCTGTCAGTGATAGCTTTGAAATCTCGAAGATCGTTTGCCAGAAATTTCTGGAAGGGGAATTTGACGAGATTCGGCTTTGCTTTACGCAGTTTGTCTCTATGTTGACCCAAACCGCTACTGTGTTGCAGGTTCTTCCTTTCAACGCCCCGACGGATGCCAAAAAACGGCAATCGCTGATGCTCTATGAGCCGGATGCTGCCACGGTATTTGACACCATTATCCCGGAATATTTGGCTGGTGTTGTATACGGGGCATTGTGCGAAAGCGTCGCCAGTGAGCAGGGAGCTCGACGTACCGCGATGGATGCTGGGACCAAGAACGCCGGCGAAATGATCGAACATTTGAATCTTTATTATAACCGCGCCCGCCAGGCAGCGATCACCCAGGAAATCACGGAGATCGTTGCCGGTGCCGACGCAGAATCTTAAGAAGCTCACAAAGGAGTGTGTGCTATGCCAGAAAAACACATCGGTAAGGTTGTGCAAGTTACCGGTCCCGTACTGGATATTCGGTTTGCGGACGGCGAACTGCCTGCCTTGCTGAATGCGGTGGAACTGCAAAACCACGGCAAAACGCTGGTGGTAGAAGTTGCACAGCATATTGGCGATAATGTGGCTCGCTGCATTGCCATGGCCGCTACCGACGGTCTGGTGCGCGGCACAGAAGCCGTGGATACCGGCGGTCCCATCACCGTCCCCGTTGGCGAAGAGTGCCTGGGACGTGTGTTCAATCTGCTGGGCGAGCCTGTGGATGAGCAGCCTGCGCCGGAAAATTTGGAGCGTTGGCCGATTCACCGTCCTGCGCCTACCTTTGATGAGCAGGAATCCTCCACGGAAATTCTAGAGACCGGTATCAAAGTTGTCGACTTGATCTGCCCGTACGCCAAGGGCGGTAAAATCGGCTTGTTTGGTGGTGCCGGTGTCGGTAAAACGGTTCTGATTCAGGAACTGATTTACAATATCGCTACTGCGCATAATGGTTACTCGGTATTTACCGGTGTCGGAGAGCGTACTCGTGAAGGGAACGATCTTTACGGTGAAATGCGCGAGAGCGGTGTTATCAATAAGACCGCTTTGGTTTATGGCCAGATGAATGAACCGCCGGGAGCTCGTATGCGTGTGGCGCTGTCGGGCCTGACCATGGCGGAGTATTTCCGCGATGTCAAACATCAGGACGTGCTTCTTTTCATCGACAATATTTTCCGCTTTACCCAGGCCGGTTCCGAAGTTTCTGCACTTCTGGGACGTATGCCTTCTGCGGTTGGTTACCAGCCTACGTTGGCCACCGAAATGGGTGCGTTGCAGGAGCGTATCACCTCTACCCGTAAAGGTTCCATTACCTCGGTGCAGGCGGTCTATGTTCCTGCTGACGACTTGACGGACCCGGCGCCCGCCACAACCTTTACCCATTTGGATGCAACAACGGTTCTGAGCCGTGATATTGCGTCTCAGGGGATTTATCCTGCCGTTGACCCGCTGGACTCTACTTCCCGTATTCTTTCGCCGGAAGTGGTTGGCCAGGAACATTACCAGACAGCCCGAGCAGTGCAGCAGGTTCTGCAGCGCTACAAAGACCTGCAGGATATTATTGCCATTATGGGCATGGATGAGCTGTCTGAAGATGACAAGGTTACGGTAAACCGTGCCCGTAAGGTGCAGCGCTTCTTGTCTCAGTCTTTCCATGTGGCGGAACAGTTTACTGGTATGCCCGGTCAGTATGTGCCGCTGAAGGAAACACTGCGCGGATTTAATATGATCTTGAACGGCGAGTGTGACGATATCCCGGAGAGTGCCTTCCTCTTTGCAGGCACCATCGATGACGTGCTGGCCAAAGCCGGAAAGCAGTAAGGAGGCGGGCCTATGGCAAGTTTCCCTCTGAAAATCCTGACGCCGGATGGGATTGCTTTTGATGGAAAGGTCAAATCCCTGTCTTGTCGGACAATCTGTGGCCAGGTAGAACTCATGGCACGTCACATCGATTACTGCACCGCTGTCGGTATGGGCGAAGCGCATATCACATCCGAGGATGGAACGATTTGTCGTGCTGCCTGTATGGGTGGTATGCTCAGTATGATCGGTGGGCAATGCCGTCTGCTGGCTACAACCTTTGAGTGGGCAGACAGTATTGACCGGGAACGTGCAGAACGCAGTAAAGCCCGTGCAGAGGCAGTACTGGCCCAGAAGGGAATTGACAAGCATGAGCTGGAATTGGCCGAGGCAAGGCTCAAGCGCGCGCTAGTTCGCAGCAGTGTGGCAAGCCGGCAGAATCTGTGATTATAAGCCCTGAAAATTTTTTAAAAAAATTGCAAAAAAGGTGTTGACATTTTTTGCAAAAGGGCCTATAATAAACAAGCTGATTCGAGACAGCCCAGTTCTGACCGGGTGTAGCGCAGTTTGGTAGCGCGCTTGAATGGGGTTCAAGAGGCCGTGAGTTCGACTCTCGCCACTCGGACCAAACAAGGGCCGTTAAGGTCAGCAAAAAAGAACCGTGAAACGCAAGTTTCACGGTTCTTTTTTTGTTCCTGTGGCATAAAACGGACTTCCACGGAATCGACTTTAAAGGCTTTTTTGGCTCGCGTATTGAATACGTATTGAATAACGCAAACCAGCCCGGTTTCGAAAGGGCTATTTCTGCATCAATGGTACATGGTTTTCGCTTTTTCTCCCTTGATTTTGTTTTGGCAAAACAGAAAATTTTATGGAACAGCTATTGTATATCATGCACAATACTTTTTCGGGGACATCTTTTGAGACCTTTTTTATCGGCATTTGACGTGTAAAGTGATTTGTGGGATTTGAGGAGCGATTTGTTCATGTAAGGGGCGTATTGAATAGAACCCGTATAATACTATGTTATTTTCTCGACCGAAACGGATAGTGTTTACTTTGAATTGCCAATAATTCGTTTCTAGCCAGAAATTCTGAAGAGTCGGATCTGGCGGGTAACGATTCCTTGTAACGTACTTCCACCTGCAAGCTGTTGGTTGCTACTAAAATTAGATTTTGGGGTTCGGTATCCTGAATAGTGATTTCGTAGGTTCCATTCGGAGGCAATGAAAGTTCAATGGCGCAGGCCGGAACTTCAGTATGCGTATATTTGCTGTCGGCATTATACCGTAAATGACGGGCAGGACTAAATACCGTAGAGCGTACGTACTTCTGTAAGCACATGGCATAGAGTTCAGAGGGCGTTTTCCCTCGGTTCATAGAATGCCTATCTATGGTTTTCATAGCATGACCCATCTGTTGGTAGAGCTCTTGCGTGGAAATACCCCGACAGTGCAGCCATGTACAGAAGTTCCTTCGCAGAGCGTGACAGGTCGTCATAAACCGCAAAGATTGGTCTTGTTTTTTAGAGGCGAATGTGTAGGCGCGTTCATTTGATATTAGCTTGAAATTTTCTTCTTTGCGAAGAACCCCTGAAATCAATTTACTAGTATAACCTTGGAAGGCGGCTGGGGCGCTGTTTGACTGCGAGACTTCGCCACCCAATTGATTGCACATCAGAGATAAGGAAAAATTGTTATCCTTTATATTCGTGCCAATGGCGCAGATAAGCTGACGCCCTAAATCAACGGATACCGGGATGGTTCTATAGGATGGATTGGTTTTCGGAAACTCAGTTCTTTTGCCGATTTTAGTATCGAACTGACCAGTGATACTAATATAGTAGAGTTGCCCCTGAGAGCCTTGGATACAGTGGAGGGAGCTGTATAAGAGGCCTGTGCATTCACTGATGCGCAAACCAGTATCAATGAGCAATGCTATCTGACCATGTATTTCAGAAGTACTGCAGAGCTGCTGGAGGACATTGAATGGAAAACTCCGAGCACTGTCTGTTCTGGCAAGCAATAATTCATCGTGCGAAGGCTTTCCGTTATATGGGCTCGGGATAATAGGAATTTCGTAGCCACTTACTTTTTGTAAATCTTGAATCAATTTGTAAAGCAGATTTAGACGCTTCTTTGCGGACTCTGGAGCTTCCATTCCGGGAGACCATTGAGTGGTGCCACGAGTTGTTTCCAAAGCGTGACGACAAATCTTATATTGAAGCTCAGTATAAACTTCATTGGTAAGGCCTTCCGCAGTGTAGCCTTTTATATCATCCAGAAGGATCTTGTACTGACCCCTATATGAACTGATTGTACTGCTGCTTCTCCAGTCGTTCTTGTGAAGTTCGAAAAATGTTTCTTCAAACTCGGACGCAATAGATGCCAAATCGTGGACATCAGTTTGTGTCTGAACATAATCAATCAGCCCGGCCGTTTGCATTTCAATCAATAAGTTCTGAATGACGGAGTCAATATGGTTTTTTTGGATATCTTCAGGAGATTTCCCGTAAACAGGCCGATCAACGATACAGTCGCTTTCTTTTCCTGAAAGTTGTCTCTTTGTAAGAAGTCGACCGGTTTCAGGAGATATAGGAGTGACGAGAGCGCGACAGGGCGTCGGTGAATTCTTTATTGCGTTGGGGTAAGAAAAACGAACTGCGAAATCAATGCCATTGAGCGAGACAGTTATACTATTCTTTTTCATGTACTGGCCTCCTTCCAATTGACCATGATCCCATAATCAGCTGAAAATTTGAGTAGCTGTGGGGCGTTAGTAATGTTTTGAACATGAATTACATATCTTCCAATTGAGGTTTCAGGCGAGCTAAAGGATATGGTGGCATTGTCGTTTTGCGTACAAGCAGGGGCCTTACTGGTGGTATAGTTAAATGGTGAAAAGCGATGCAAGTATACCCAGCGTGCAATAGCATAATTATCAGATAGTAAATCGAGGTAAGAGCGTTCGTCGGTTTCCGTCCAGGACTGGCCAAACATCGCGTGCAGCATAACATCACTTGCACCGCAGTATTTTTTTGCTACATACTGTGCGTCTTCCCATAATATGTGGCAATCCAACATGATTTTCTGTTGGGTTACGGTGCCTTGGGTGTCGGTTCTTGGAAGAATGGTGGAATCAATTCCGGCTTGCGGCAATAATGGTAGAATAGCGTTTTCAATTTCAGTTGGTCCAAAGATAGGACATCCCTGTTTTGCATCAGAAAGCCTCATCAATTCAATCTGTGCCATTGTAAATCCCTGATTTTGTAGCTCCTGCACATAGCGATGCAAAATGTCAGCAGCCCACGGGTACAATACGATCTTACGAAATCGGCGAATGGGGAAGTAATCGTTGGTTGCGCTGAGAGTAGAGTATCGCTTGCCCAACTTTCGAACCATCTTATCTACCAAAATACAATCGCAATAGCCTTTGGCTGTATGTAGCTCTATAATATCACCAAAGCGTACGGCTGCCATCTCACAAAAATCAAGACCACAATAGTAGAGGGAAATTAAAAATAATAAGAATAGATTTTCTGACTTTGAGAGGATTAAGAACAGCCTGTACCGTTGTTCATCATCTAAATGGTTGGGTTTAAAGGCTTTCGTAATTGCACGGTTTTGCTTTTTGGCGGTGTCAATTAATTCTGACAGGGCAGCGAGTGAACTGGCATACTGATAGCCATCTTGTGTTATTTGCTCGAAAAGAGCTTGATAAGTTCTCTTAACATATCCGCGTTGAGACTCTTTTGCGCTGCTGGCGTTGAGTTTACGGTTGATTTTGCGCAGGAACGTTTTCGTCTTATCGGCGCTTATATTGCACAAAAGTTCCTTCCCGATTGCAGGGATGATGATATGGCTCAGACAAGAAAGCATATGTCGCCGGGCGTCTGGGCTGGCAGAGGCAAAGAGATAATCCTTCATGTATTCTGCGTATTGGCCTATAGTTACTTGCCCATCATGTAAACGCGCATCCCAAATGGGACGAAACAAGAGGCGGGCAAGATCCCGAAGGCGGGGATAGCACTCTTCTTCCAGGCGCCTTTGGGCTTTGTCTTTGCTTTCTCCGTTCCGCATGATGTGGAATTCACATTCGGGTTTAGTTTTTTTCTCAACACGATTTTGGAGCCATTTGATTTGTAAATCAATCTGTGGAGTAAGCATAGGGTATTGCCTTTTTCGGATTTGCAGATCTCTAATGATTTCCTGATTAATATATGGTTTTCGTGTTGCAGGATTGATTAACATAAAAGTGGCATTTTGTTTGTCACTGATTTTTTTTATTGGAATGCGGGCAAAACCACCTTCAAAAGGAATGTCGTTTTTTGAATGTCCCATATGTAGAGCCCTCCATTTTTTGGATGTTGCTTATCACTCGACTGATATGATAGTTACGTTTGTTAGAGACGCAAGGGAAAATTGGGATTTTATAAATTTCACAGGTGTAATGACTTGGAAATGCAGGCTAACATGGTGGAAATTTATATTTAAAGGATATTTACTTTGCAGCAGATGAAAAGGTTTCAATTATGAATAATTTGTAAATAATTGAATGGATGAACTCGAATTTTATGCAAGGAGGAGTCGACCATACTTTATTCCATAATTTGCTAATATGAAGGGGCCTCGGAATAAGGCATTCCGGGGCCCCCCTTTTTGTGAGATTGATGAACCAGCTTAAATACTTTTGTGATGTCCTAAATACTTGGCAAGTTCCTTTTCAGTATGAGTGGCCAAAAGCAAATGATAAGGCTTACTGGGGGTGCCATCAGGCAGGTGAGGCGTTGGCAGCTTGTTCATTGCATTCGCCATCTTTTGAATGGCATCACTGTACTCCGATACGAGTAAAAAACCTCGTGTGGGTTGGATTCCCTCAAGGACAAGGCCGTCCCAGTACATCTTAAGCTGATACAGATCCTGAGGCTCGGCCTTGTGTGCCTTAAGTTCATAGATGTCGTACTTGTCATTTGCTCCTTTGTCGACTACATCAATACGAGTGCCGGTCGGCCAAACAGAAATTTCACTGGTCACCTCATCTTCAGGATTAGCAGCTTTAAGGAGCTTCATCCATTTCTTTTTCAGCTCATCCTCGCTGTATTTTATAGCGTTTTTCTGGGGAGGGAACTCTGACAACTTATCGAAAACAGTTTCCCAATCGGGATCGTTTCGGTCAATCCCTGTTTTATTGTTTAGGGTGGCAAGTACTCCCCGCGGCAGTTCGGGTAGAATCAGCTCGCCCACAAAGTCGTTGTAGCTGTTGTGCCGGCAGAGGGGACTTCCATCTTCACGGTGCCAAATCTCTCCCAACTGGGCAGTGGCGATTACACGCTTGCCGAGCCGAATATCAATGCCCTGCGTCGGCTGACTACATTGGTAGTAATACCGCGTTTTGCTGCCATGTACAAGGTGCTCTCGTTTGGATTTATCAAGAGTACCGTGAATATAGGTGACCGGAACGACCTGCCCACCAAGTTCGACTTCCAGCCGTTCGGTTCGTGCCATCATCATGGGAACAGGAATGGGTGGTACCAATAGGCTGCTTTGCCCGATGGTTACTGCAATTTTAGCGCTGGGTTCAAGCGAGACAGGGTCAAGCTCCAGATATCCACGGTAGGCAACCCCCAAATGTTCAATTAGCCACTGACGCAATGTAGATAAATCGCTAAGTTTACGGTTTCCCTGACGTTGCAAAGTGCGAGCCATAGACATTGGTACTCGCACAAAGATGACGGTTGAGGGTTCGGGCCACTGGAGATTCAGCGTTTCAGGAAGGTCGATTGTATTTGTAATTTTTACCGTCATGTTGAGGTCGAAGGGACCGCTGACCTTGTAATAGGGGCCTGGCTGGCAATGGGTGTAGATACACCAGTCTCCGCTACCGCCGGACAAGCAAGCCAGAGCGTTATTCAGGCCATAACCGTGTTCATTTAAACGATTGGCGTTTAGAGGCGTGCTTCCCAGTTGGAGCGCGTTTGTCAAAGACGACAATTCCATGCCGAATCCCCAGTCAGCGACTGCGAGCAGGAGATTGTGTTTGTCCGGGTCTGCAGCCAGCGCCACACAAACGCGCGCTTTTTCGCCCGGCATACAGGCTGCAATAGCGTCGTCACACAATTCGCAGACGCCCTGGTGGAATAGCATGCCTTGGCGCGCAAGGCCCTCAAAGGCCTTGGGAGTGACGTTAATGGAGATTTTGTATTCTTTATCCATATTTACGTACATAGTTGTATACCTCATTTCAATTACTTCATATTTTTAAATTAAACTTTCCAGAGTGGTTACCGCATCTTCCAATGTATTACGAGAAATATGCAGATAATTCCCAGTGGTTTTGATATCGGAATGGCCGACTAAACAAGCGATGGTTTCGAGAGGAACGCCCTGACTTTGCAAAAGCGTCACATATGTATGGCGGCAACAGTGAGGGGATAGGCGACGCACATCAGGGTATTTTTCGAGAAGCCGGTAGTACTTTCGACGCACGGTACCGATACTATATAAAAGGCTTTTCTGATGTGGGGCGCACCAAAGAAAGGCTTGCCCTCCATTTTCTCGTAACCAGCGTGGGATGTATCGGTACTTGGTGGCTATGGGGACGATGCGACGACTGGTTCGGCTTTTGGGATCACCCAACTTCGGAATCCCATCTACCATTTTGACAGCCTTATCTACCCGAACCCAGCTACCGTCCGGTGCAATATCATTGGGAGTCAACGCAAGGAGTTCTTGCAAACGCAAACCGGAGACAAGCATCAGACGGATACTATTGCCTAGAAGGTTATTCGGCAAATCAGAGAGCAGCCGCTCAGTTTCCTCTACGGAAAAGGAATCTTTGGCGTGAGTGGTTTTCTCCTTGCTCAACTGCTTAGTAGTGCGAAACGCTCGACGAGCATAATTCTTTATGACCAAGTCGTCGGCTTCGGCAACATCCAGAATCTGGATTAGCATTGACCGGCACTTGCTGATTTGGGAGGCCGAATATCCCTTGGCCGCTAGGTTGTTTACGAAACGATTTACTTGTGTAACCTTGATATCGCACAGGGGAAGGGAACCAAAAGCCTTATTTAGAATATTTAATGTGTAGCGGTAGTTGGAATAGGTGGACTCCTCCACCTGTGTGCGATAAGCAATGTACCAATTTTGTGCATAGTCCGCAAACAACGGCGTTTTAGAGGGTTCATCGGGAGGGTTCATGTCCTTATTCAAAAGATACGCACGCATTTTATCCAGGGCTTCTGCCCGTGTAGGCGCTGTAAAGCTGACCACATGGCGCTTTCCTTCATCTGTGTAGCCATCCATGACCTGACTTTGCCAACTACCACTGGGTAATCGGCGCACAGAACCTTCGCCTTTTCCTCGCTTACCCGACATACAAGGTCACCTCTTTGTTTGCAGAAGCCAAATCGGCCGGGACATGAGTATGCTTTTCAACCCATGCGAGAAACAACTGGGTAGGGATTCGGATGGAAGATCCAAGCCTACAGACAGGGAAGTCCTTCCGATGGGTGAGTTCATAAGCAGCAGTTGTGCTGATGCACAAGTAACTTTTGATATCCGCTACAGTAAGATAATTCTTTTCAAACGAAATTTCCTTTTTCATATCAGTTCTCCTTGTATTTATAGAAAATAGTTTTTGAGAAGAGCCCTTTACTGGCTTGCTTTACGCAACTTGCCATGATATGATGAAAGGGCAGAATAGATTGATTGTTCGAGAGATTTATTTTGCGCCTTGCCGTATTTGGGTTGCCGCCCTGATACGGCTTTTTATTTTGAGAGAGGCCAAACTTTCTCACAGCCATTTGGCAAGGGCAACAACCAAAGCTGCGACTACGGTAGTTGGGAATATTGTCAACTTCATAGATAAAGTGAAAACGCATAAGCATCGTCTTTTTCATGAGGAAAGGCCTCCTTTTAGGAATTGGATTTTGAGGTGATGCTTCCTATGCTTAAATTATACACGATTTCGTTTACAATGTCAATGATTTTATTTATATTTTCGTGAAAAAATATATAGTATCGTTGACGAAATAAACGATACTATATATAATGAAGATGAGGTGATGTAATTATGACCGTGAAACAACTGATTGATATGGCTTGTGCCTATTCTGGCATGTCCAAAGCGGATTTGGCACGCAATGCCGGTTGGTCGCCTCAGACGCTTTCCAACCGAATCAATACCGGAAAATTCAGCATGGAAGACTGGGAAAAAATCGGGAACGCCCTGGGGGCTTCCGTCAAAATCGTGATTGAGTTCCCGGACGGAAAAAGAATTGAGTAATACCGTTTCTATGGTTGCTATCTATATTGCAGGAGGAACACATGGCAGACAAAAACACCAGCAACATTGGCTTTGAAAAGCAGATTTGGGATGCGGCCTGCGTGCTGCGCGGCAACATCGACGCTTCGGAGTATAAATCCGTTGTGCTGGGTCTGATTTTCTTGAAATACATTTCTGACCGCTTCGAGGCCAAGTATAAAGAACTGGTGGCCGAGGGCGACGGCTTTGAAGAGGATAAAGACGAATACACCGCCGAGAATATCTTCTTTGTGCCGGAGAACGCCCGCTGGAGTGTGATTGCTGCTGCGGCCCATACGCCGGAGATCGGAACGGTCATTGACGAGGCCATGCGCAGCATTGAAAAGGAGAACAAACGGCTGAAAGACATTCTGCCCAAGAACTTTGCCCGCCCGGAGCTGGATAAGCGCCGCCTGGGCGAGGTTGTGGACCTGTTCACCAATATCCAGATGGTGGAGCATGGCGACAGCAAGGACATCCTGGGCCGTACCTACGAATACTGCCTGTCCAAGTTCGCCGAGCAGGAAGGCAAACTAGCCGGTGAATTCTATACGCCGTCCTGCGTAGTCCGTACATTGGTGGAGATTTTGCAGCCCTACAACGGCCGTGTGTATGACCCCTGCTGTGGCAGCGGTGGTATGTTTGTGCAGTCGGCCAAGTTCATCGAGAATCACGGCGGAAACATCAACAAGATTTCGGTGTTTGGTCAGGACTCCAACCCCACCACCTGGAAGATGGCCCAGATGAACCTGGCTATCCGTGGCATTGAGGCCGACCTGGGCAAGTTCAACGCCGATACCTTCTTCAACGATTGCCACCCCCAGTTGAAAGCGGACTTCATCATGGCAAACCCGCCCTTCAACCTGTCTGGCTGGGGGCAGGAAAAGCTGCTGGACGATGTGCGCTGGCAGTACGGTACGCCGCCCGCGGGCAACGCCAACTTTGCCTGGCTGCAGCACATGATTTGGCACCTGGCTCCGGGTGGCCGCATCGGTATGGTGCTGGCCAACGGCTCCTTGTCCTCCCAGAGTGGCGGTGAGGGCGAAATTCGCAAGAATATCATCAATGCGGATTTGGTAGACTGCATTGTGGCCATGCCGTCCCAGCTGTTCTACACCACGCAGATTCCCGTTTCGCTGTGGTTCCTTGCCAAGAACAAAAAGCAGAAAGGCAAGACGCTGTTTATTGATGCCCGGAAAATGGGTATCATGGTCACCCGCAAACTGCGGGAACTGACCGATGAGGACATCCAAAAGCTGGCTGATACCTACAATGCCTTTGTGGATGGTACGCTGGAAGATATCAAAGGATTCTGTGCTGTGACTACCACCGAAGAGATTGCCAATCAGGATTATATCCTTACTCCTGGCCGGTATGTGGGCATTGAGGAACAGGAGGACGACGGCGAACCCTTCGAGGAAAAGATGGACCGCCTGACCAAGGAGCTGTCCGAGTTGTTCCAGAAATCCCACGAGCTGGAGGCGCAAATCAAAGAGCGACTGGGGGCGATTGGGTATGAAATCTGAGTGGAAAAGCTCAACTATCGGTGAGGCTTGTTTGCTTGTCACTGATGGATCACATTCAAGCCCGAAGAGCACCGATATTGGGGAGTATATGGTTTCGGTTAAAGATTTTACCCCCTACGGTTTTGATTTTAGCTCATGTAAAAGAATAAGCTCAGAAGATTATGCTGCGCTGAAACGCAATGGGTGTGTTCCCAAGGTAGGAGATATTTTAGTGGGAAAGGATGGGGCGCGTTATTTTGAAGACATAATTATATATGACCAGCCGGAACACCCTGCATTGCTTTCATCTATCGCAATTTTGCGCTGTAATCCACAGGAAATAGTGTCAGAGTTCCTTTACTATCTAATGAAAACGCCAAGTTTCAAACAGGACGTTCGAGATAATTATGGTTCCGGGTCTGCTATTCCCCGTATTATTCTCAAGGATTTCAAGAGAATGCCAATACAATATCCTGCCATTGACGAGCAAGAAAAGATTTGTTCGCTTCTTTCAAGAATTGACGGCAAAATAAAGGTCAATATACAGATAAACGATAATTTAGAGCAGCAAGCGCAAACTCTTTTTCAAAAGCTGTTCGTCGAAAATGCCAATTCCAAATGGCGTAAAGGGACTATCAGCGATCTTGGCACAGTTGTTGGCGGTAGTACCCCCTCAAAATCCAAGCCGGAATATTACACGGAACAAGGTATAGCTTGGATTACTCCTAAAGACCTATCGGTGAACAAGTCCAAATTTATCACTCACGGTGAAAATGACATCACCGAGCTTGGCCTAAAAAACAGCAGTGCAAGCATAATGCCGGAGGGGACAGTCCTGTTTTCCTCTCGCGCACCTATAGGCTACATTGCAATTGCTGCTGGTGAGGTTACCACAAATCAGGGGTTCAAATCGGTTGTTCCAAAATTGGAAATTGGTACACCATTCGTTTATTACTTCTTGAAAAACGCCTTGCCCACCATTGAAGGCATGGCATCCGGCTCTACTTTCAAGGAAGTGTCCGGCAGCACCATGAAAAATGTTCCTGCACTTATTCCCGATAGTGAAACGCTTGCTAAATTCAACGAGTTTTGCGGCCCGCTCTTTGGTCAACAGCAAATGTTGGAGCGGCAGAATCAATCTCTGGCTGCACTGAGAGATAGTTTGCTTCCGAAACTGATGTCTGGTGAAATTGATGTCTCCGAAGTCAGCACCTAAACCGCTAAATTATCGTTTACCGTTATAAGAACTCTCACCGGTGGCGAGGGATTCATATCAAAGGAACTGCCACTGCTTGTCGTTCTCTTAATACCAAAAAGGAGATGCGACAATGAATGAAAAACTGATATCCGAGATACAGCGGCGGATGCTGCCATATCTTAACAACGAGCAACTGACTCAACTCTCAAGCGTGCTGGAAAACACGCTCCGAGGTTTAACCATCATGAACGAGAAATTGCCCGATGTGACTGATCAACGCAATCCGATAGAAGCATTTATTTCTGCCAAACGGATTGAGGGCTGCTCCGAGAAGACGCTGGCCTACTATGGGAAAACCATTGAGGCCATGCTCTCTGGTATCGGCAAAACTGCGCAGCAGATTACCACGGATGATCTTCGCCGGTATCTGACAGCCTACCAGACCCGGCGCAAGTCCAGCAAGGTCACAATCGACAATATTCGTCGGATTCTGTCCAGCTTTTTCTCGTGGCTTGAGGATGAGGACTTCATCATCAAAAGTCCCGTCCGCAGGATCCACAAGGTCAAAACAGCGAAGATGCTTAAGGACACATATACTGATGAAGCCTTGGAGCTAATGCGAGACAACTGCTCTACTATGCGGGACTTGGCTATCATTGACCTTCTTGCATCCTCTGGAATGCGTGTTGGGGAGATGGTCATGCTGAACCGGGAAGACATCAACTTTAATGAACGAGAATGTGTGGTCATTGGAAAAGGAAACAAGGAGCGTTTGGTATATTTTGATGCCCGCACGAAAATACACTTGCAAAACTACCTTGAGAGCCGTACAGACGCGAATCCTGCCCTCTTTGTATCGTTGAAAGCCCCTCATGACCGGCTGATGATTGGAGGCGTAGAAACGATGCTGCGGGGACTTGGAAAGCGACTGAATCTGACAAAGGTTCATCCTCATAAGTTCCGGCGAACGCTGGCTACCTCAGCCATAGATAAGGGAATGCCAATAGAGCAAGTCCAGCAGCTCTTAGGGCATCAGAAGATCGATACCACCATGCACTATGCGATGGTGAAGCAACAAAATGTAAAGCTGGCACACAGAAAATACATCGGATAGGATGGTGAAAGCATGGCATTACTAAAAGATTTGTCTATAAACGGAAAGGGCAATTATGGCATCGGCGCATCCGCTGTTGAGAAGAGCGATGACTTATATACCTATCTCCGTATTACAGACATTCGTGATGATGGAACGCTTAACCTTAGCGATTTGAAAAGTGTGGACGATCCCGAAGCGCAAAAATATCTCTTAGCTCCTAATGATATTGTCTTTGCTCGTACCGGGGCAAGCACTGGACGAAATTATTTCTATGACGGAAGCGACGGGGTCTTTGTATATGCAGGATTCCTTATCAAATTCAGCCTTGACCCTAAAAAGGTCAATCCCCTCTATATCAAATACTACTGCCAGTCCGAGATGTATCGAAATTGGATAAAATCATTCAGCACTGGTAGTACCAGAGGAAATATCAATGCACAAACACTGGGCAATATGGAAGTTCCTCTTCCTACAAGGGAGCAGCAAGACTACCTTGTGAGCGTTTTATCTCCGCTTGATGCCAAGATTAAGCTCAATCAGCAGATAAACGATAATTTAGCGGCTTAGAGCTGGATGGCAGAGACATCAATCTCACCGGACATAAGCTTCGGGAGAATGACATCCCTAAGAGCTGCAAGTCGGTTGTTTTCTTCTTGATTAGCGACAATGGCAGCAGCCATAGGCGTAATGAGAGCATTGAAGCGTTCCAGGGTATCATTGTCAGGCAAAAGCAGTTCCATTGCTTTTACACGATCTCTCGGTAACTCCGTCTGACCGGTGCTTCCTGTGTGAAGAGATTCAATTTCCTTTTCGTGCAGAATACCCCAAAGCCCAATATAGAAAATCAGGTTTTCTTTTGCTGGGCGGGCAATCGTTACATGAGAATCTACTGTGAGATTTTTGGGCTGAAACCAAACTTGCGCTGCTCGTCCTAAAGTTCCATCACCAGTAGAGTTAATCAGCAAGTCACCAAAACGAAGCCACTTCTCATTTATTACTTTTGGTGTGTGGGTTCGTGTAAGAGATAAATCAATCGTGTGGTTGCGAATACATTTCTGATTGATTACAATTTGGTCGGTATCATCAGTGTATTTGGGAGTTATACCGCGACTTACCAGTGCCGTAATGTCTTCTAATGTGACATTTTTCCATTCGTCCGGGGCTTGGCCTCCGAAGGGATCACAATCGACAAACCATGATCTAAAAATCGCAGCTGCTTGCTGCTGTAAATTATCGTTTATCAGATGTAAGAGGAAGAAAAGCATAAACAACTTTTACCCATTTATAAGAGGTGATCCACCATGCCCTTCACCGAATCCAACTACGAAAACGCTGTATTACAGCTCTTTACCCAGAGCCTGGGCTATTCCTATGTCTACGGCCCGGATATTGAGCGGGACTACCACTCGCCGCTGTATGAGGATGAACTGCTGCCTGCTCTCCAGGCAGTCAATCCCACCATGCCCCGGGAGGCGTTGGATGACGCAGTGTTTAAGCTCAAAAACTTTGAGTCTGGATCTCTGCTGCAGAAAAACATGGTCTTTACCGACTATCTGCAAAACGGTGTGCCGGTAAAGTATCTGGTGAAGGGTGAGGAACGCTCCGGCCTGGTGTATCTGGTGGACTACCAGCATCCGGAAAACAACCGCTTTACTGCCATCAACCAGTGGACGGTCATTGAGAACAGCGAAAAACGGGCCGATATTGTCCTGTTTGTCAACGGCCTGCCGCTGGTGGTCGTGGAGCTGAAATCTCCTTCCCGTGAGGAAACCGATGCTTCCGCCGCATACCGCCAGCTGCGGAATTATATGCATGAGATTCCGTCCCTGTTCATCTACAATCAGGTCTGCGTCATGAGCGACATGACCACCTCCAAGGCGGGCACCATTACCTCGGGCGAGGACCGCTTCATGGCCTGGAAAACCAAGGACGGCAGTTACGAGAACACTCAGGCCGCCCAGTTCGATACCTTCTTTGAAGGCATCTTCGAGAAGCAGCGGTTTTTGGATATTCTCCAGAACTTTATCTGCTTCAACGTGGACGGCGCCAACACCTTTAAGGTCCTGGCAGGCTATCACCAGTATTTCGCGGTGAAAAAGGCCATTGAATCCACCCAGCACGCCACCGTCACCGATGGCAAGGGAGGCGTTTTCTGGCACACACAGGGCAGCGGCAAGTCTCTGTCCATGGTGTTCTATGCCCATTATCTGCAAAAGGCGCTGGAGAGCCCCACCATTGTGGTTATCACCGACCGCAACGACCTGGACAACCAGCTGTATGGCCAGTTCTCCCGGTGCAAGGACTTCCTGCGTCAGACTCCCCAGCAGGCGGAAAGCCGCCAGAATTTGCAGGAGCTGTTGGCAGGCCGCCAGGCAAACGGTATCATCTTCACCACCATGCAGAAGTTCGAGGAAACCGGCGAGCCGTTGTCGGAACGCCGGAACATCGTGGTCATGGCGGATGAAGCTCATCGCGGGCAGTATGGCCTTACCGAAAAGGTCATCACCAGGCAAAATGAAAAAGGCGAACTGGAGGTCAAAACCTCCATCGGCACGGCCCGCATCATCCGCGACAGCCTGCCCAATGCTACATACATCGGCTTTACCGGCACGCCCATTTCCTCCAAAGACCGCAGCACCCGGGAAGTGTTCGGCGACTATATCGACATCTACGATATGACCCAGGCAGTGGAGGACGGCGCTACCCGCCCGGTTTACTACGAAAGCCGCGTTATCCATTTGAAGCTGGACGAAAAGACCCTGCGACTGATCGATGCGGAATATGATTTGATGGCACAGAATGCGGACCCCTTTGTCATCGAAAAGAGCAAGAAAGAGCTGGGACAGATGGAGGCCATCCTGGGTGCCGACCAGACCATTGCGTCCTTGGTGGATGATATCCTCGACCACTACGAGAATTACCGGGCCAATCTGCTCACCGGCAAAGCCATGATTGTGGCTTACTCTCGCCCCATCGCTATGAAAATCTATAAGCGCATTCTCCAGCTACGCCCGGATTGGACCGAGAAAGTGGGCGTGGTGATGACTCAGGGGAACAACGACCCGGAAGAATGGCGAGAGATTATCGGCAACAAGTCCCACAAGGAGGAACTTGCCCGTAAGTTCAAGGACAACAGTTCCCCCATGAAAATTGCCATCGTGGTGGATATGTGGTTGACGGGTTTTGATGTCCCGTCTCTGAGCACCATGTATGTGTATAAGCCTATGTCCGGGCATAACCTGATGCAGGCCATCGCCCGCGTGAATCGCGTTTTCCGTGATAAGGAAGGCGGCCTGGTAGTGGACTATGTGGGCATCGCCGCTGCCCTGAAACAGGCCATGAACGACTATACCGTGCGGGACAAAAAGAACTTCGGCGACCCGGACGTGAGCAAGGCTGCTTATCCCAAGTTTCTGGAAAAGCTGGAAGTGTGCCGCGACCTGTTCCACGGTTTTGACTACAACAACTTCACGACCGGCAACGACCTGGAAAAGGCACGGGTGATTAGTGGCGGCGTTAACTTCCTGCTGGGCAAATCGGTAGCAGAGCATAACCTGCCGGATAAGGAAAAAACACAGAACGTCTATATCAAAGAGGCTCTGCTGCTCAAACAGGCGCTTTCCCTGTGCAGCAGTATGGTAGATAAGCAGACACGCTCCGAAGCAAACTTTTTTGAAGCAGTGCGTACAATGCTTGTTCGCCTTACGGCGGGCGGAGAAACCGGCAAGAAGTTTACACTTCCGGAAGTCAACCAACGCATCAATGAGCTGCTGAAGCACAGCATCAAGAGCGAAGGAGTCATTAATCTGTTCTCCGATGTGGGGACCGAATTTTCCCTGTTTGACCCCAAGTTCTTGGAGGAAATCTCCCGTATGAAGGAGAAGAACCTGGCTGTGGAGTTGCTGAAAAAGTTGATTGCGGAGCAAGTTTCTGTCTATCGGCGTACCAATGTGGTGAAGTCGGAGAAGTTCTCTGAAATCATCCAGAGTTCCATGAACCGGTATCTCAACGGCATGCTGACCAATGAACAGGTCATTGAGGAGCTGCTGAAGCTGGCCAAGGAGATTGCCGCGGCCAATGCGGAAGGCGAAAAGCTGGGGCTTACTTCGGAAGAGCTGGCCTTCTATGATGCCTTGACCAAACCCCAGGCAATCAAAGACTTTTACGAGCACGACGAACTGATTGCCATCACAAAAGAGCTGACGGATGCTCTCCGCAAGAACCGCACCATAGACTGGCAGAAAAAAGAAAGCGCCCGCGCCGGTATGCGTAGACTGGTGAAGCGCCTGCTGAAAAAGCACAAGTATCCGCCGGAAGGCATGGAGGATGCTGTGCAGACGGTCATGAGCCAATGTGAGATGTGGACGGATAATGCGTTATAATATTTTTGTGTAAATATAGGAGGATTATATATGGGGGCAATGTGTCCGATTTGTTCGACTTCTAGTGTCGAACAGAGATTAATCAGTGAAAACATATCTGGTAATACAATATCGTTAACATTTTATAAATGTCCCGTTTGTGGGAGATTTGAACTGAAGGCGTACGAAACTTCTGAAGAACTAAATTGTAATCAGTTGGCGTCTTATCTGGTATACAATGGCTTCTCAATAGAAGATTTGTCGGAGCCTCGATATTATACCGTTTTAGGTAAAGAAGCATGTGACGAGCTCAAAACAAACCCAGACAACGGACTTCCGGTACATATAGATGCCCAAATGGTCGAAAACTGGTATCCGGAAACTTTTTCTGAAAGAATCGATAGGATACTTTTGTATTTGGACAAGCGCACACAACATATGGGGGAAGCTGTATTCATAAAAGATGCAGAACTTGCAGGTGTTTTTTTTGTGGACAGATGGGAAGGAGAAAAAATATTTCCTCTCAGTAGTTCAATGACACGGAGAAATGCATTGAATGTTCAAAATGAAAAACGCTATATGGCTAACTATTTACAGAGCCAAGCTCTAGTTGAAATCCAACTTAATACAAATGGAAGCGGGAGAATACGACTGTTGCCAAACGGTTACGTCAGACTTGATTCTTTGAAAAGAAGATCGGCAAGCGGCAAAAAAGCTTTTGTCGCAATGCAGTTTGGCGAGGCAACTCAACCACTCAGAGAAGCTATTCGAAAAGGCATTTCTGATGCGGGTTACAATGCAATATTTATTGACGAGGTGCAACACAACAACCTTATTACACCAGAAATATTAAAACATATTCGTGACAGCAAATTTGTCGTGGCTGATTTGACACATCAAAATAATGGTGCCTATTTTGAAGAAGGTTATGCCATGGGTATCGGAAAACCTGTAATTCAGCTATGTCAGAAAGATACAAAACTTCATTTTGATATTGCTCAGAAAAATACGATTATGTGGGATACAGAAGGTGATATTCCCCACAGACTCACAAATCGAATCAGAGCCACTATTGATTGAGGTATTCTTGCAATCTTCCCACCTTCTTTTTAGGCAAAACTATGGCACCATTCGGAATGAACATTGATAATTGTAGAAAACTTATGCAGGAGGAAACAACATGGCTATTCCAAAAGTGAGCCGGGAAGATATTTTGCATGCGCTCCACTACATCGATGAAAATGGTATTCCCGATAAGAACAAAAGTGCGCGGTACTCTTTGGTCGATGAAAGGGGCCAAGCGTATCCTCCACAATATGTAATTGCGGTTGCCAATTATCTGGCTAACGGCGCAGCTATCGGAACCGAGGAATACAATGCGGTAGAGGTCAAGAACTATTTGAAAAGCAAGGAATTTACTGTTACCAGTAATCAGGAAAAGTATGAACTGACTATTACGGCCGCTCAGGTCTCCTCCAGCGATGAGTGCTTTGATAAGGACAATTTGGGACTGGGTGACAACTACGTCCCTCTTGATGTGTACTTCCAGAATGAAAACGGACAGGTCATCAAACGGAAGTACAATAAAGGGGAACGCCGAAATTCCAACCAAACAATGCCCCGCTTGGCTTTTCAGGTTTATGAGAAGCAAATCCGCGTATTGTCCGTTGAGGAAAAAGAGAACTTTCCGGTATGTCAATACAGCCCTGAATCTGGAGTGATTCGAGGTATCTTTCCGAGCGTAGAAGAATTTAGAAAACATCGCAAATCTATAGAGTATATGACATACAGCTACGATGGCGACCGCAATTTTGTTATATACTGTTGGAATATTTTCTCCACCATCGAATTCGTTCAGGAATGCCTCAAACGCTTTGGTCAACCGGGCGACCGCTTTGTTCTTACATATCGTGAGAAGCAGGATAAGGAAGAAAAAGAATCTGGAAAAAACGCGGCAGCATCACAACAGAAGCAGGCGGAAAAACGAATCTTCAATGGTTACCGCAATCCGTATTCGGATAAGCTGATTGAATCTAAAAATATAATCTTCCGCGGTGCGCCGGGAACAGGCAAAACCTACCTTGCAAAGGAAATTGCAGCCGATATTATCAGCGATGGTTATTTCGATGATTATTCTCTCCTGACGGATGAGCAGAAGGAACAGGTGGAGTTTGTTCAATTCCACCCGAGTTATGATTATTCGGATTTTGTAGAAGGGCTTCGGCCTAAAATCAATGCAGATGGGTCCATGGGCTTCGAGCTGCAAGATGGCATTTTCAAAAGATTTGTAGAGCGTGCCAGAAAGAACTACGAAAACTCGAAAAAATCTCAAGATACAGTCGAGAAAGAAGCAACAGCACAAGAGAGTATTGCGAAATTTTTTGACTCTGTAGAATTTGGTGTAGATACTTTTGAAACCGTCAACAAAAACAAATTCACAATTACAAGTGCCGATGAAGAACACATCGAAATTGAGATCCCTGGCAATGCAACCATAAACAAACTGCGGCTGAATACTGATGAACTTCGCCGGATGCTTGAATCTGATGTGTCGTTTACCAAAGTACGGGATGTCACAGCATTCTTCGGGAAAAAGTTTGCCACGCAAGCTTATTCTTATGACTTTGCACTCTACAAAAAAATCAAAAAAATTGCTGCGCCTAAATCCCGGCAAGGGGTTGTGCCGGAGAAGCTGAAAAAGTATATTTTCATCATAGATGAAATCAACCGTGGAGAGATTTCCAAAATCTTTGGTGAACTGTTCTTTGCACTTGACCCCGGGTATCGGGGCTCGGCGGGTGAAGTGTCTACACAGTATTCCAATCTACATACAGATCCCAATCGGAAATTCTATATTCCTGAAAATCTCTATATCATAGGTACAATGAATGATATAGATAAATCTGTAGACAGTTTTGACTTCGCAATGCGGCGCAGATTCCGTTTTATCGAAATCAAAGCGGAAGAACGTCTGGAAATGCTGGCATCCTTGGAAGATGATGAGCTGGAGGCGGAAGCGATTCGCCGCATGACGGCGTTGAATCAGGAAATCGCCAAGACTGAAGAGTTGAACGAGAATTATCAGATTGGCGGTTCCTACTTCTTGAAATTGAAAGACCTTACATTTGACCAGCTCTGGACAGACTATTTGTGTCCTTTGTTGCAGGAATATATCCGGGGTATGTATGATGAGACTGCAATTTTGAGCCGCTTTGCACAGGCATATGGATACAGCGGAGGTAGCCAAGAAGTTGACGATGAACCTGTTCAGAGTTAAAGACAACCGCACATTCCCGAAGAACGATTTTGCTTCGGTTCAGAATGTTGTAAATAGAATTGCCGATAAGACCCTGCGTGAGTTGGAACAGGAAGGTATCTTTGTATTTCCTGAGAAAATTAGTGATGCCTCCGACATCGAGGAAGAGCAAGTCATTCTCCAAAGCTATAATGCTTGCTATCGTACTAGCAATATTATGGGCTTTATCGGTTATGGAAATGAAAGCGTTGTTATTGAATCGAGGTTTTCTTCAGGCGGGCAAGACTACTTTTTCCAATATTTGCTGGAACGTGTGATGGGTTTCCCAAACATTGTTGATCTGGGAGTTCATGCGAATCAGGGAAACGCATTGTTTGATTTGCTGCTTTTCCTTTTTCCGCGTTATCTTAAAGACGCTCTGCGGAAGGGACTATTTAAGACCTATATTCGCAAACAATATAATAACAGCCATGCAGCAGGAAGTATCGATATCCCGCGTCACATTGCTCAAAATTCGCCATTTGTTGGCAACATTGCTTATAGTCAACGCGAGTACTCTTATGATAACAACCTAACAGAACTGGTGCGGCATACGATAGAATTTATTCAAAGAAAACCCTATGGTAGGCAACTGCTTTCAAAAGCAAAAGAGGAAGTGGCCTCGATTACTGATGCTACCCCTGGATATCGCTTTCATGACAGACAAAAGGTCATTGCGATTAACCAGAAATCGCCCATTCGTCATGCCTATTATCGGGAGTATCGTAACCTGCAATATTTATGCCTTTTGATTCTGCGACATCAAAAAAATCAAATTGGCATAGGGACAAAGGAACTGTATGGGATTCTGTTTGATGGCGCATGGTTGTGGGAAGAGTACGTCAATTTGCTTGTGGGCGATGTATTTTATCATCCAATGAATAGAGAAAATCGAGGTGCCCAGCGCCTATTTGCAGGTAGGTCTATGGGAGTGATATTTCCTGATTTCATCAGCAAAGATAGCCAGTATCGCGTGATTGGTGACGCCAAATACAAACCTGCTGCAAATATAGGGAACAAAGATTACCTGCAAGTACTTGCTTACATGTTTCGGTTTGATGCAAAGAAGGGTTTTTATTTCTATCCCAGTACCAACGGCGTACAAAGTCAATGTCTGTGGGTAAATGAAGGCTCAACTTACGAGAAAAATGTAAGAGCGAGGGAAGATATTTGTGTTATAAAGCTTGGGCTAAATATTCCCGAGAGTGTCGAACCATATGAAAGATTTGTATATGATATGAAAGCGGCCGAAAACATTTTCAAACAAACGATAAGAACATATATGAAATTATAGGATGTTATCCCTTGGTGTATTGCATAATGGGATGCGAGAAATTTTAGATATGTCTGAGAATGAAATGACAGGCTGTTTGTCTCGGAGCTGCAATATACCGCAACCGTGGGCCGCCAGAAGGACGAAATGAACGAGCATGAGCTTGGCCGCGGGGATCCCTTCGGAAATGTGAGGACCCGTACCAAGGCTCTGCAGGAAGTTCACTCCAGCCATCTTGCGTATGACCTCGTCGGCAAGGTGGCCCAGAGCACCGTGCTGACCCGGCGGACGGTGGTCTCCATTTTGAAAAACCTGCGGGAAGATAAGCTCTATATGTTCAGGAACAATCCGGAAGAGTTTATCCAAAGGTCATTCGGCTCATCAATGAACAGAAAGCCAATACCATTGTGGAGCACATCTCTTATGACCGGATTGACGGGAAATACGACAGTGGCATCTTTACCGCTGACAGGAGTGCCCATGTCTTTGATATTAGGCTTTTCGCGCAAGCAACATTTTCCGGATGTGATGAAGTAAATCTAAATCCAAAACAGGAGTTGTGTGCAGGAAATAGACATAACTCCGTTATTTAAAATTGGAGGTGACGCGGATGGATAAATTACTGTACAACAAGGATGTTTTGGTTGCTGAAATTGATGGCTTAAACCATTTCCACTGGATTTGCAAGAGGCGCGCACCTCTCTATTTGCAAATTACAGAAAATCTTTCCGCCTGGCTGCAGAGCAGATGCGTGGATTTCCAAAGGCACAATGCAAAATTGCTAAAGAGGGCACTTGGACTTTCTGCAATGAACGAAGAAGAAGTCGTTCTGGAAGTGAACGCGGCAACGATAACAGATACATACTGGATCAAGAGGGAAGATTCTGGATTGACCTGGGAACAGGTGGATTTTCAGAAGGCGGCGTTTTCGGGTCTGGCATTGGTTGGCGGTGACAGTTATTATCATGCGGCCGAAAAAGCAAAAACGAAGAAAACGCCAGAACTCACAAATATAGGGAGCTTTGAAAAGTGCTGGAGGATGAAGAAAGGGGAGTGGTGGCTTTATAAAGAAGGGAACCCAAATGAGCTGTTTTCAGAATTGTTTGCTTACAAATTGGGCCAAACCCTTGGATTCAATATGGCAGAATATACGCTTGGGGCATATATAAAGCCTGGCACACGGTGCATTCTGAGCCGGGATTTTACATATAGTCACAAATATAATTTTGAGCCGATTGCAGCCTTGGTAGGGAGCCGCCCGGAAGACTACCAGAGGACTTACCAAAAAATCCATGCTATTTCACCAGATGCAGCAAGCGACTATATTTCGCTGCTGTTTATGGATGCCCTGATTTTTAATACGGATCGGCACGAGTATAATTTTGGATTACTAACGAATCCAGACACTGGTGAGATCGTCGGTTTAGCCCCCAATTTTGATAATAATGTTGCGCTCATTTCAAACGGATACCCGCCATCTCCTGAAAGGCAGGTGGATGATTTGATAAAAGATTTTAATGCGCTTCTGGATTCAGGCGTTGAATGGAGAGGTTATAGCGAACGTAAAGAATTGCCCAAGATTGATGAGAGAATGATAAAAGATGTATTTAAAGAAGTTAGGATGAAAGTTAAAGAAACGTTTATCACAGAATTTATCATGTCGTCATATCGGGCGATGGGATGGAATAAGTCAAAGACGGTCGATTGAAAAAGATTTGGCATCTTGGAAGCACGAGGAAAATATGGAAAAGAGATGTCATTCGGGAAGAAGGAAAGAAACAGAGATGATAAATTCTAATTGAAAACTGGTATGTCAAATTTGGTATAAAAACGGAAAATTAGGTACAAATCGATGTGTCCAAAATTGGCACAATGGCCTACCAGTTTTCGTATCTTAACGGACTTTTCTTTACGCGTTGGAAATGGTATAATTGCTGGCGTTGTCAAGCACCACAAAGGCATCCCATATTTCTCGTGCAAGAAACCATGGTGACCTCCTTATTTTATACCAATAGGGAACCGCAGTTGCTCCATAAATCCATACCAGACCTATCACAAAGGTATATATATTTTATACCAAGAGGAGTTAGCAAAGGCCGCCGTTATCATTTGTTTTGCTATATAGGTAGGTGCAGGGGTATTGCGTTTAGGGGCGACAAGTATCTATACTAGTGTCGTATTGAATGCGTATTGAATAAGCGAAAATTGTACCAAAGATGCGGAATAATTGGAATGAAAAAACTACGCTGTACAGCACTAATTTTTCGGTACTTTCGTTTGTACCAGAAAGTTGAGAGAATGGGGTTCAAGAGGCCGTGAGTTCGACTCTCGCCACTCGGACCAAACAAGGGCCGTCAAGGTCAGCTATAAAGAGCCGTGAAGCTTAAGCTTCACGGCTCTTTTTTGTATAGTAAAATCACTCACTGGGGAACTTTCTATTTTTTATTGAAAAAACTTTCGCCGTTCTTCCGTCGATGTAAAGAAAACGCGCCTGCGTCAAGTATTGTTCGCAAAAAGGGTTCCTGTAAAACAAGAAGTCAAGC
>ERZ1643250.899-NODE-899-length-28532-cov-35.887418_pt1 | contig 28532 bp, 20 predicted proteins | sample MGYA00579262_ERZ1643250 | MGnify/ENA primary metagenome ERZ1643250 (study PRJEB29033, sample SAMEA4952265) | chicken gut metagenome | biome: Broiler Chicken; feature: Gastrointestinal Tract; material: Caecum | place: Ireland | collected 2018 | study: Broiler... | reverse complement strand
GCGGTGGCCGACCCGCCGGTGCTGATCCTGGACGAGGCCACCTCCTCCATCGATACCCGCACCGAAAAGCTGGTACAGGACGGCATGGACGCCCTGATGACCGGCCGCACCACCTTTGTGATCGCCCACCGCCTGTCCACAGTGCGCAACTCGGACTGCATCATGGTCATGGAACAGGGCCGCATCATCGAGCGCGGCACCCACGACGAACTGATTGCCAAGCGCGGCAAGTATTACCAGCTTTATACCGGCAACTTCGCGGAACAAACCGCCTGATTGTCCCCACCTCACTTTCCCCTCCGGCTTTTCGCCGGACTTCCAATTTCCCATACAAAAAGCTCCCGCCGGGCGGAACTTCCGGTCAGGCGGGGGCTTTTATACTGTTGTTACTGCGGATTACCGCTCTTCTTTGCGCCGTTTATAAGCCAGCACGGCGGCCAGGCTGCCGGACACTGCCAGCAACACCACCCACAGCATAGGATGGCTCTCGTCGCCGGTCTGCGGGATCACTGCAGCAGCGGCGGGCTGCGCTGCGGTGTTCTTCACTTCCGCAGGCTGCGCCGTGGGCGCCGGGGTGGCACTGGTGGTGCCGCCGTTGTTGCTGCCGTTGCCGCTGTTGCCGTTATTGTTGTTGTCACCCTCATTGTCTCCCGGTTCGGGGGTCGGGGTGGGTTCCGCGGGTTTGTCGGCGTTCCACACCAGCACAAACGGAGAGAATCCGTCGGTGGTAAATTCGATGTGAGTTGCCGTCTTGGTCACCGTTACAGGGCTTACCTTCGCATTGGCGATGGAGTTTGCCACATCGTTGGCGGCCATGTCGCGGTGCAGGTCCTCAAAGTGCAGCAGGGTGAAGTCGGTATTCTGGTCGGTTCCTTCCGGATAGGGCCAGCTGACCGTCACAGGGTTGGACGCCTTGACCCAGGCGTTGCCGTTCTGGGTATCCACCAGGTCCAGATACTTCATATCAAAAGCGCGTACCTTGTCGGCAGGTACCGTCACGTCTTTCAGCACTTCGTTGACTTTGGCTTCCAGCAGGGCCTTGCGGTTGGACTCGCTCTGGGTGTTTTCGATGATATCGTCAAACAGCAGCGCCACGCCATCGGCAGAGGCCACCACGTTAGATTCGTTGATGGTAAAGGTCGTTCCCTCAGGTGCCGACACAGCGGGCTTGCCGGCCTCCGCTTCCTTGTTCAGTTCGCCGTACTGCACATTGGCAGTGGTACCGCGCACCGTAAGCGTACCCGGAGCCGTGACGACCTCTGTTCTACTCGTCTGCCCCTGCCCGTAATCAATCACCGCTATCACAGTTCCCACGGACCCATGGTAGATATCCATGGCAAATGTCTGGTTCACGGCATCGCCCACATTGAACTTGTCGCTGACAACCGTTTCTCCCGCCGTGTTGGTAAACTGCACACGCAGCGGGTCCTGGTCCTTGGCAGGCACAATCTTGAAAACATTGTGTCTCTCTGCACCGTCATAGGGCTCCAGATACCAGGTCTTACCGGTGGCGGGTTCTTCAAAACGCACTCAGTTTTCTATCCATCCTTCGGGGACGGAAATATAGAATCCCGGTTCAGGCAGAGAGTTGCTGCCCACGATGGCGCCATCGGACACAACGCCTTCGTAACCGTGCTCACCGCCCATATAAACGGTGATGTCTGCCGCGGTAACGATAACATCGTTTGACATTTTGGTCACCGCAGCCATAGCCGGCACATACACCTCAATGGGATCGGGCTCACTGGGCACCGTAGCCCTGAAAGCGCCTGTGGTTTCCAGTACATCGCCTTCCGTGAATTCCCAACTGACTAAAGTTCCGGTCCAGTTGAGGGTAGCCGTCATATCCGCAGCCTTTTCCCAGCCCTCTTTCAGGGTACAGGTCAGAGTCAGACCCCCATTCTCGTACTTGATGTCCGAGGCCTCCAGTACATCACTGGTCAAGGTGACCTTAGATACATCAATGCTCAGTTTGGGGTCCACTTCCACCGTCAATGTCATATTGTCGGGCTTCTGGGCCTGCAGCAGAGTACGCAGGTTGCTGCTCATGGTATACACAGCCGTACCGGGGACTTGGTAGATATCCTTCACACTGCTTTTTCTATCCAGTTTTTCCGGCACGGTCAGCGTCATGGAACCGTAATCCACACCGGGCTGGACCAGCCCCAGCACATATCCGTTGGCATTGTCGCCGGGAACATTTACCTGCAGCTTACCGTTTTCTTTGGCCACACCGTAGAATACAGCTTCCGCGTCTGCCACGGGGTTGCCTTCTTCATTCGCAGGCAGCACCACCGCATACACGGGCAAAGATTCCTTCATACCGGCAGGCTGGCTCATTTCCAGGCCAACTTCACCGGAATCGCCGTGTACCCACAGGGTAGCCAACATGTCGCCCCAGCCCTGATTGGTGGCCTGGGCTTTCAGTCCTGCCACCGAAGCATCCGACGCATTGCCAAATTTCACATCTTTGGCGGGGCGGTTCAGGGTAATATCGTATTTTTCCAGATAAATTCCGGTGTTGCCCAGGTCCACAGACTCAGAAATCTGCATGTAGCGGTTGATATTGGCGTAGGATTTTTCTGTGTTTCCTTCCACCAGGGTGGAAACGGCAACGTTCATTTCCTCGCCGCCGGCAGCCGTATACTTCTGGGTATCGGGGTCCTGGGTGATGGCAGCACTCATCATATTGCCGGTGATGGTACCGCCCTTCAGTTCCACTTTGGGCAGGGTTTCTGTCGTCGTGCTGTGAATGTTGGCATCAAACAGCACCGCGCCGCTGGTCTTGTTATTGGTATAGTTGCCGGTGATGGAACCGCCTTCCATAATAAATACGCCGTTGCGGCGCACCCAAATGGGGGCAGCCTGTGCACTGGCACCGCTCTGGGTAGCCGCCACAATGTTACCGGAGATGACGCCGCCCTTCATCAGGAAGGTGCCCATCGAAACATTGATGGTGCCGCATTCATTGACGGAGGAAACGTTATTGCTGATCTCGGCGCCCTCATACATGGTAAAGAGGGAGCCGCCCTTATAGTTGTTGGCAACCCAGACTGCGCCGGGGCCATTGGGGCACACGTTATTGGTGATCTTACCGTAGAAGTCCACCGTAACGTCTTTGCCCTGCATATAAATGGCGCCGTTGCTCAGGGTGTTGTTTTCAAACACCGCCTCACTGCCGATGGTACAATAGATTCCGTCGGAGTTGTTCAGGTTCACCACGTTGCCGTTGGTAATACCGGTGACCTTACCGTTGATGTTCAGAGTGATGTTGTCATTTTCCGGGCGCTGGTCACTGATTTCCACACCGGTACCCTGCGCAGAGATCGCGGTGGTTGCCACATCAACGATCTGCGCACCGGCCTCCATGGTAAAGGCCGCCTTGCCGGTCTGCAGACTGACTGCTGCATAGCTGCTTTCGATCTTTTCGATCTTTCCGGTACCGCCCATGACCACATTCGCATTATTGCGGATATGTACAGCCGTACCGTTCTTGCCCTGCCAGATATTGGTATTGCCGGTAATATCATGGATGTAGCCGGAAATCTGCGCCTTGCCGCCGTCCATATACACAGCACGGCCGTTCAGCTTACCGATCTGGGCACCATCCTGCATGGTAAACACTTCGGTTTCACTGTTGGTGCCCTGGACCCACACAGCACCCGCAGGGCCCAGACTGTCTTTTTCGGTGCCCTTGTCGCGGGTAATCTCCGTATCGTCCAGAATGGCGGAACCGCTTTCCATCTTCAGGTATGCCCCTTCGGTCAGGCGCACAGCGGACATACCGCCAAAGTTTTTCAGCGTAGCACCCGCGCCCATGGTCACGGTCGCAGTATGGGAAGCGGTGCCGTACACGGCAATCATGGCGTCCTGTACAAAGCGGGTATTGTTCCAGCTACCGTCGGACGGAAGATTGCCCTCGCTCACAGCCTGAGCAAAAACCGTTCCCTCATACCGTCCGGCATCGTCCAGCGTAACGTTGTTCAGCGTCAGGCTGGCATTCGTTCCTTTAGCCACCGTCACTTCAATAATGGCCGGGTTGTAGGTAGAACGGTTGGTGTCCTGGATTTGTTTAAAATCCTCTCCGCGGGTGATGGTATACCCGTTGCCGTTCAGAATGATATCTTTGCCATCGATCCGAGCACATTCGTTCACGGTCAGATCAGACTTCAGCTCAATGGTGATGGTCTGCTCCAAAGAATTATTGGCTGCCGTCACCGCATCCGCCAGGGTTGCGTATGTAGCGCCGTCGCCTACGGTCAGAACTGTTTCTGCCAACGGTGCCGCTTCCAGCATCAATGCCATGGCTGCTTCCGGCGTAGCGGGCTGGGGCGCCGGGGTTTCTGCCTCAGGTTCTCCGCTTTCAGCCGGCACCTCTTCCTCGGGTACTTCGCCCTCGGGCGCAGCCGTTTCATTGGTAGCCTGGTCCTCTGTGCTGTCCTCGCCGGTCCATTCTTCCGTCACAGCCTCTTCGGCCGGGGAAGTCACCTGGTCTGCCAGGGCACCGAACGGCATCGCGCTCAGGCCCATTGCCAGTGCCAGTGTCACCGCAAGGACTTTGCTGCTCCTTCCCATGATGATTTCTCCCTTTTCTTGCAGGATTGCTTTCCGGCTTGCGGGCAGGGCCGCCTTCCGGAACCGGTCTTTTCCCATCACTGCAGCCGCACATTTTTCGTTGCCAAACCCAACTGCCGTTGTATTCAGCACCGGAAAATACCGCTTCAAGCGATGGTACTGCTAATTCATGGTACCATGTTCTCCACAGGAATACAATCAAATTTTACTAAATACAAATATTTTTCCTTATTTTAGACTTTCCTACAAAATTTCATTCCAAAATATGGTTATACCACACAAAAAGCGAAAGTTTTTTTCAGACTTTCTTTTTTCCTTCTTTACAACATTTTCTTCCCCAATCCATCTTTTTCTGATACAATAAAGACATCCTACACCCGGATCTCTCGGGTGGCATCCCCGTGCAGCCCGGCAGCCCTGCCGCCGCAGTCTGCGCCCGGACGGGTACGGTTTTTACGTACCGGAACAAATTTCGATTTTGTGTCATAAAAGGGGAGTTGTTATTTATGTATTGTGGAAAATGCGGTCACAAAATAGAAAATCCAAATGCCCACTTCTGTCCCAAATGCGGTGCGCAGCTGCCCAAGATCGCGGCACCTGCCGCGCAGCCCCAGGCAGACGCTACTACCCCACCGCCACAGACCCCGTCGGCAACTGCACAAATTCCCGTACCACCCCGCCCGGTTCCCTCTGCCGAAGCACAGCCTCCCATCCAGCCCGCTCCGGCCAAAAAGCACCGTCTGCCGGTAGTTCTTCTGATCCTATTGCTCCTGGTGGTTGCAGGCGCAGCCGCCTGGTTCCTGTTGGGGATGGATGTGGACAAAGTAAAGACCATGCTGCCCTTCCTTTCCAAGGAAAGCACCCAGGCTTCCGTGGATCTTCCTGAGGTCGACGAGCCTTTGCTTCCCGCCACCGCAGAAACCTCCGAACAAGCGGTTGCTGCCACGGCTACTCCTCAACCCACCGCCACACCGTTGCCCACCGCCACGCCCGCACCCGAAAAAGCCGTTGCTTCGGATACGCAAACCGTCCTGCGCGGCATCCCGGAAGACGCCTCCATTACAGCCAACGGCATCGGGATTCCTTTTACCCTGGTAGGTAAGGACGCCGTAATCGATTCCTCCCTGCTGCCTGTCCCATGCCAGCTCCGCGTCACTGCACAAAAAGATGACGGCAGATACTCTTCGGCAGTCTGCTTCTTTACCGAAGACTCCTCCAACGACCTGGACTTTAGCACTTTGTCCTGGCAGGATTCCACCTCGGACGGATTCTCAACACCCACCGCCGGTACAATGCTTTCCCTTGCCACTGACTACTACGAAGGCTTCCTCAAAGCCATCAATGCGCAATCTCTGGACCCGCTGGTTTACAGCACCGCTGACAATACAGCGGATCAGAGCGAACACGTATTCAGCGACCTGAACAACCAAAGCGTCTGGGATACGGAGACCTTTACCTGCCAGATTGACGAGTCCTCCCTGACCACCAACAACGACATTGCACTGTTCAATGTAACCTATTCTGCCTACCGCACCAGGGATGAGGACGGCGAAACGGTTTCCAATACCAACCACCGCACCATCCGCGCCAGATGGGACGGTTCCATGTGGAAAGTAGACGCCATTGCCTTTTTGAGCGACGCCGACTTTGCAGCACATAAGTACGCCGATTTCAAGTAATTCTTTTTACAGCAAAAGCGCAGCCTTCCCGGCGGGAAGGCTGCGCTTTTCTGTTTTATCTTATAACCGTGCTTGTACGCTGTCACACACCGGTGGTTTTGGTCGTTTGGGCAGTATCCAGTGGTTCTCCGCACTTACCACAGAACTTTGTTCCGGGGGCGCACACGGTACCGCAATGCGGGCAGATCCCCTCCGCCGGCAGGGAGCGTCCGCACTGGATACAGAAGCGGGCATCCCGTTCATTCACCGTTCCGCAAACCGGGCAGACCGGTCCATCCGATTCCATCGACACTGTAGGCGGAGTACTGTTATCCGGATGGTTTTTCCTTGAATTTTCTGCCGGGGCAGGCGGGATTGGCGGTGCATTTTGTGCAGGGGTCTGTACAGGGTTTATCGTTCCCGTATTTTGCAGCGGCACGCTTTTCCCCCTCATCGGGGCGTCGGCCACTCCCTGGCGTGCCTTTTTGCCGCGGTATGTACGGCATCCTGCGCGTACCACCAACGGCACAGCAAGGCAAAGCAGCAAATACCCGCCAAACGCCAGCACATACAGCAAAGTATGACGCTGCCAGTTCTGGAGCAACGGCGTAAAGGCATAGGTGCGGCTTGTTCTTACGATCGCATTTCTGTCCTGTGTGCTAATTTCCAGTGTGCCCGCCGCCACAGCACCTTCACTGCGCCAGCGATACTGGCCGGGCAGCACATCAGGCAAGGCAAGGCATCCCTCGGCGTCCGTGCGTACAGTAAACAAATAGCCATCATCGTTGTAAAGGTGAACGTTCTCATTGGGCAGACTGTCTCCAAAATCGGCTTCCACTGTCACCGTCTGGTTCAGTTCAATCTGTTCGATGGACTCTACAATAGCATCCCCTACCTGAGAAGCTTCCTCTACACCGGCATAGCTGCCGCCGGTACTGTCGGCAATTTGCTCAAAGAAATCTGCTGCTTCTTCACTGGCGTCAGCGCCAATGGAGAACACGTTGATTCCTCCTGTTTCCATGGAATCAGTCACCCGCTCGTCGGAAGCCTCAAAATCGATGCCAATGTCGGCTCCCAACAAAGCGATCAACACATCTTCATAGGTATAGTCGGTATATGGTTCGGGGTCCAACGGCGGGGCATCTCCCAGAATGATAATTACTTTTTTGGCGTTATCCCGCCAGGAAAGGTTTGCGGCCTGAATCAGTGCCGTATAGACAGTTTCTTCCGTATCACCGCCTGATCCCAGATCCAGGTCATTGATGGCTGCGGTGATGGCTTCGTTTTTGTCGCTGAAATCCAACTGCAGTTTCCAGGCATAATCCTCCGAAGCATGGCTGCGTTCCGGGAAATCCCGATAATCCACGATTGCTACCCGATAATCCTCGGTTTTTTCTGCCAGATGCTGCAAAATCGTTTCCATGTTGGCTTTGGCATCGTCAATGTCATCCCCCATAGAACCGGTCGTATCTACCACAAAGCAGAGATCAAGTCCCTGAACGGTTTGGGCTCCCACCACCTTTTCCACCGGAGTCTCCCGTGTTTCCAGTGCTGCTTCCACCGCCTGCCGGGCGTTGACCATACCGCTGTAACCGCCGGTATAAGTATAGCGTCCCTGTACGGTGGAACGCAGTATTTCCTTCACTTGGGGACCGCTCAATGACGGATTGCAGGCAAATACCAATCCTGCCACGCCGGTCACATGCGGGGTTGCCATGGAAGTGCCCGACATTCCTTCATAACCGCCGGGCACACTGCTCCACACATCCCAGCCGGGCGCCACAATATCCACCCGGTCGCCTACATTGGAAAAATAGCAGTATTCATACCGGGTTTCTGTTTTTGTGGAAAGCTGTTCGTCGATATTGACAGCACCCACCACGATGACCCGGTTTTTGACTTCCGGTTCGTCCATCAGAGAAAGAAAGTTATTGTACAGTGCCAGGGAGTCGCCTCTTTCTCCCTTCCAGCCGAACGCCATCAAAAAATATTCTGTCAGCGTGGGATTTTCGCGGTAACCATAAGGCTGTTTTTCATCCTTGTAATATTCTGTAGCGTTGCTGTTGCCTGCAGCCACACAGATCACAAAATCGGGTTTTCCTGCCGCCTGCCGTTCTGTAATAATGCGCAGCAGTACCTTTTCAGCCAACGTTGCCTGACGGGTCAGGTAATCAATGGCATTCTGGTTCCCCCGGCTGGCTGCAAACCCAATCAAACGGCTGGTATTCTGGCTGATATTAATAACCTGCACATCCTGATCGATCAGTGTTTTCAATTCCAGCACATAGCTGAATGCCGTACCGTAGTTGGTCTGTGCCTTCCCGTTGGACAGATAATACAGCGCACTGTAATACAGGTCACCTTTGCCGCCCATCACGCCCGAAACACCGGTGTCATTGTTCCAGTCAGCATCAATGGTGCCGGCAACATGGGTACCGTGGTCGTCAGCCGGTATTGCACGGATATTGGCCACCGTTTCTCCGGAATTCATATCGGTAAAAAAGACCGTACTGTGTACGTCCGGCAGATCTTCATGACCGGCATCCACCTGAGAGTCGATCAGACCAACCCGCACCTGCTGCATCTGATCCCGGTAAGCCCATGCTCCCAGCGCATCGATGGCTTCCACGCCCCAGTTTTCATCGCGGGGCACGCCGGTATCCCAGGACGCCCCGTTCCAGGGATCGTCGGGGCAAACCGGATCACGTGCCGCTTCTTCTGCGCCGCTTCCCGTATCGGTACCGGCGGTGATTTCGTCCGTTCCCTGCTCTGTCAGTTCGTTCAGGTAGGCATCCTCTACCAGCGGATCTGCCTTGAGCTGTTCCACCAGCGCATTCAATTCTTCATAGGTCATGGCCTCCGGATAAATCAGCCGATAGACCGCAATATCCGCCATAGATTTGTCTACTTGCGCGCCCAGACCGCTCAGCAGGCCATTAATCTGCTCCTCCGTGGCACCCGTACCTGCAAAAAGAATAATCTCGTTGTTGATATAGTAAGTACCAGTCTCTTCGTCACAATCCACTGTGGGCTCGGTCTCAGCCAGTTGCTGCAGCACACTGGCGCCGGTTTCTCCGGTCTGAACCGGCCCATTCACCTGGGCCGGTTCTTCCTCCGCAAAGAGCAGCACCCGTACAGCCCCTGCCACTACCAGCACAAAAAGCATTGCCAGAACCAGCAAACCGATTCCTTTAGCTATTTTTTTCATGGCGTCCCCCTTTCGCAGCGGCAATACAGGCATATACCGACAAAGCCGTGGCGCTGACCGCTGTCAACGCCAACGCACACAGTGCCATACAAGTTCCAAACACACGGGTAGTTCCCACCAGGAGCTGCTGCCATTCCGCAGGCAGCCACTGCAGCAGCGGCACTGCCCGCCAGGCCAGCAGAACAAGCAGTGCGGCTGTCGCAAGGCACCATACACTCAGCGAAAAGAAGATTCGCCGCGCCCGCCGCGTCTGCAGCAAAACCACGCAAATCCCGAATACAGCAGCGGGTACCGCCGTTGCCGCCACCGCGTAGGGTGTCTCAAGGAAGGCTGTCAGCCGTCCACCGGATATCGGTCCAGCCGCGGGAAGTGTCATTCCCTGGGTAACCCCTTTTACAAACAGCAGAACCGCCGTAGCCGCAAGGCACAGCGCCATGGCCAGACCCGCCAGTATAGCGCCGCAAGTTCTTGCCGCCCCCGGCATGGCCTTTTCAGTCGGTGCGGCGGCAGGCACATTTTGTTTCACACCATATTCCTCCTTTTGATTTTTTACCGCAATTTGTAGAACTTCCGCGGTCTGCGGCTGTTCCCGGCGGAAACTTCCGGCGCAAGGACTCCGGACACGGAAGCTGTGCAACGCATCAACTTTTTTCCGCCTTATACATGCAAAGTATACCATATCGCAAGGGACATTTCCATAAAATAAATGACACGCAAAAACCGCCCCCGGGGATTTTTCTTTGTTCCGGGCGGCGAATATGCTATAATACAAAAAAAGGATGCAGGAAACGAGGACTCACATGGCAACGATCAAAGACATAGCGGACGAAGTCGGCATCTCCAAAGCGGCGGTATCCCGCATACTGAACAACAAGGGTTCCTTCAGCGCCGAGACCACCGAGAAGGTCTGGCGGGTAGCCAAACGGCTGAATTATCTGCCGTCGGGCGGGCAGCATGCCGATGACGCCGACGACATCAAGGTTCTGGCGGCCATTTTCCCCCAGGAAGGGCTGCTGCTCAACGAATCGCCCTATTACAGCATCATGGTTTCCCTGCTGGAAAAAGCCGCCTACGATTACGGCTACAGCCTGATGCTGTGCGGCGCCCTGTATAACTGGGAGGACGAGGAAAAAATCTTCCGCAGCCTGCGCCAGCGCAACGTGCGGGGCGTTATTCTGGGCAGTTTTTCCCATGATGCGGCCATCTTCCATAACCAGCGCATCCCGGTGGTGACCATAGGCACCAAAGCCAGCGACCAGATCCCCTGCATCCGTTCGGACAACTACGCCAGCGGCCAGGCGGCGGCGCGGCATCTGCTGGGCAAAGGCTGCCGCCGCCCGCTGTATATCACCGGATACTGGCGCGGCCTGGAATATGATGAGCGCTACCGCGGCTTTGCGGATGAACTGGCCCGCCATGAGGTAACGCCCAAAGCCTATCACCTGGGAATGAACGCCACCCGCCTGCAGGATATTGAGGGCATCATCACCCGGATGGCGCTGGACAATCCCGATGCTGACGCCCTGTTTGCCGAAAGTTACTCCCTCTCGCTGGAATGTCTGCGCACCTACATCGGGTTGGGCTGGCGTATTCCCCAGGACCTGAAGATGGTGGGGTACGGCAATGCCTTCCTGACCGCGTACAGCAACCCCCGGATTACGCTGGTCAAAGAGGATTCCTGGCAGATCGCCCGGCGGGCGGTTTCGCTGCTGGTGGATCTCATCGAAAACGGCCCCAGTGCCGAGGCTTCGGCCCGGGACATCCTGGTTCCGGTCTCTCTGGAAGCCCACCAGACAACCTGATTGTTTCCCTCCCGCCGCCGGTTTCCGGTGCGGGAGGTTTTTGTTTACCTTTGTTTACTTGTTAAAACGACGATATTCCGCCTCTGTTTTTGGGCAAAAGAGAGAATTTTCCAAAATTTGTTGACTAAACTAGTAAACAAGGTTTATGATATTTACGAAATTTCCCGGGAATGTTTACTAAATTACTGGTGAAGGAGTAAAATTATGGCAAACGGCAATTTCCGTCAGCTGGCCGAGCAGGTCGTTGCACTGGTCGGCGGCAAAGACAATGTGCAAAAGGTCATCCACTGCCAGACCCGCCTGCGGTTCAACCTCAAGGACAACGGCCTGGCCAAAATCGATGAATTGAAAAAGACCAGCGGTGTGCTGGGCGTTGTGCAGAGCGGCGTACAGCTGCAGGTCGTCATTGGCCCCACGGTAAGCCAGGTATACGATGAAGTGTGCACGCTGGTAGGCCTGGAAGGCGAAACGCCGCTGGACGAAAACCTGGACGCTGCCCCCAAACAGCGCTGGACACCCAAGCGTGTAGGCAGTGCCATTCTGGATGCGCTTTCCGGCTGCCTGGGCCCGGTGATCCCCGTGATCACGGCCTGCGCCTTCTTCAAAATGCTGACCTCTCTGCTGGGTCCCGACATGCTCAACGTGCTGCCGGCCGAAAGCGACCTCTACACGCTGTTTACCTTTGTGGGCGACGCCGGATTCTACTTCTTCCCCGTGATCGTGGGTTACTCCGCCGCCAAGAAATTCAACCTGCTGCCGGTGCTGGGCATCCTGATGGGCTGCATCCTCATGCACCCCACCTTTGTGGGCATGGCCGACAGCGGTGAATCCTTCACGGTGTACGGCATCCCCTGCATGGTGCAGAACTACAGCAGCACCATCCTGCCCATCATCCTGTCCGTGTGGGTCATGTCCTATGTGTACCGCTTCTTCAACAAGTACATTCCCTCTTCCATCCGCTCGGTCTTTGCTCCGGCCTTTACGGTGGCGGTCATGCTGCCCATCTCCCTGTGCCTGCTGGGACCTGCCGGTGCCTTCCTGGGCAACTACGTGGTCGGCGCCCTGCTGGGTATGCAGAACGTGGCCGGCTTCCTGGGCATGGCCATCATCTCGGCCATCTATCCGCTGCTGGTCATGACCGGCATGCATATGGTGCTGATCGCCGCCCTGTTCCAGGTCTTTGCCACCCAGGGGTACGACGGCTTTGCCGGTCCCGCCCTGACTTTTGCCAGCTTCTCGGTCATGGGTGTCTGCATCGGCGCCATGCTGCGCATCAAGAACAAAGAACAGCGCGCCCTGGCCGCCAGCTTTGCGATCACCGCCATCGTGGCCGGCACGTCGGAGCCCTGCCTCTACGGTATCTGCACCCGGTATAAGCGTCCCTTCATCGGTTTGCTGGCCGGCGGTTTTGCAGGCGGCCTGTACGCCGGTATCATGGGCGTCATCTCGGCCAACCTGGTGCCCGCTTCCAACTTTGTGGCGGCCCTGGCCTTCACCGGCGACACCACCTTCAACCTGGTCAACGGCTTTATCGGCTGCGGCATCTCGGTGGTAGTAGCCGCCGTCATCACCTACTTCTTCGGCTTCGAAAAGGACGAACCCGCCCTCAAAGCCGACTGACCGTATCCGCAGGGAGGCTATGCCATGTTGTGCAAAGAGATTCCGCTGCAGCAGGGATGTGTGCTGCAAACCTATATCATGGACCCGCAGACTTCCTTCCATGTGTATAAAAAGCGTCCGGCCATGATCATCTGCCCGGGCGGCGCCTACCTGATCCACGCCACCAAAGAGGGCGAGCCCATCGCCCTGACTTTTCTGGAAAAAGGGTACAACTGCTTTGTGCTGCGTTACACAGTAGGCACCGACCGGGAACACCCGGAAGCAGGCTTCAACGAGGCCGCCCGGTACCCGCTGCAGGCCCTGCAGCTGATGGAAGCCATCCTGACGGTGCGCCGCCATGCCGAAGAATGGTATATCGACGCCGACCGGGTGTTCGTGGCGGGATTTTCCGCCGGGGCGCATGTATGCGCCACCGTGGGCACCCGCTGGAACGACCCGGCGCTGCTTGACCGGCTGCCCTTTGCCGCCGAACCCGCCCAGGTACGCCCCACCGCCATGGTGCTGGGGTACCCCATGCTGGCGCTGAACCCGCCGGCCTTCCAGCAGCAGGCGTCCGAACTGCAGCGGCAGCAGACCGCGCTGGTAAACCGGGTCGTCACCGGCACCGAAACACCCACTGCCGCCCAGTGTGACGCCGCCGACCTGACCCTGCGGGTCACAACGGATACCGTGCCCACCTTCCTGTGGCACAGCATCGACGACCCCGTGGTGGACTGCAATGCTTCGATGCGGTTTATCCAGGCAATGCTGGGCTGCGGCTGCAACTGTGAGTTCCATCTGTACAACCACGGCGAACACGGCAAGGGCCTGGCAGGGCCGCTTTCCGCCCAAAGCGCCGCCGACACCGACGAAGCCCTGCATCTGTGGGTGGCGCTGGCCGAACAGTTCCTACGCAAGATACCTTGCCCATAAAACCGGAAAAGGGGGTTCCTTATGCGCGCCGAAGATACAACGATCTTTGACTACCGAAAAGAGAAAGACCTGAAAAACACCGACGCCGTGCTGCACGAACGGCTGCACGGCAAGTTTGAGAAATATTCTGTCCGCACCGAAGTATCGGGCTATGTGGATTTCTGCCTGTACCGGCCGCAGAACGCCGACCCGCAGGCGGTACTGCCCGCGGTGTTCAGCTTTCACGGCGGCGGGTTCGTGCTGGGTTACTACGAAACCGACGGTCCCTACTGCCAGGAACTGGCCGACCTGAGCGGCTGTGCGGTCCTGAATGTGGATTACTGCCTGGCGCCGGAATTCAAATTTCCCAAGCCCATCCTGTCCACCTACCAGGCGGTGTGCGCCATTGTAAAGGACGCCGCCCGCTACCGCATCGACCCCCACCGGGTGGTGGTCTGCGGCCACAGCGCAGGGGGTACCATTGCGGCCGCCCTCTGCCTGCTGGACCGGGAACAGCACCAGGTAGGATTCCGCGGCCAGATTCTGGACTACGCGCCGCTGCGCCAGAGCCTGCGTCCCGAGGACCGGCTGGCCCTGGACCCGGCCAAAGCCATCAGCCCCAGCCGGATGCTGCAATACATCCAGTGGTATTTTGAGGACCTGGCCGATATGGATGACCCGCTGGCATCGCCCTTGAACGCCGACCTGGCAAACCTGCCCCCCATGCTGGTACTTTCGGCCCAGTATGACTCTCTCTCCGGGGAAGAAAAGCAGTTTGCCGACAAAGCCGCAGCCGCCGGCTGCCAGGTGGAATACCGCCTTTACGAAAACTGCCAGCACGGCTTTACCCATCGGGAACTGAAAGAATATAACCCCGCCCAGGCAGAACGCGCCTGGCATGAGATGGCCGACTTTATCCGCCGCCACACCGCCGCGGAATAACCCTATACCTTATATATAAAAAACTGCCTTGCAGTGCCCCGAATCCCTTCCCGGGATTCGGGGCCTTTTTGTTTTTTGGCAATCCGCGCAGGTTTACCCATCCGCTTTTGTGCACTGTGCCAACCAAGTGCAAAACTGGTAGTGAATCCTTCATTTTTGGCACAGCTCTCGCCCTTCCTTTTATTGACGCAATCTTTTTATGTCCGTACAATAAAAATGAGATTTTATGCGATTTATTTTCACTTGTTTTATTTGCGGCGGGCCGCTCTGCGGGCCTGCCGCCGAAGAAGGGGGTTCCTGTGAGGATTCGCTATTATACCCATACCGAGATCGGTGACCGGCCCTGCAACGAGGACCGTTTTTCGGTATGCCAGACACCATCCGGCTACTGTTTTGCACTGGCCGACGGATTGGGTGGGCTGGACCGCGGCGAAGTGGCAGCAGAACTGGCCTGCCGCACGGTAACGGAATATGCCGCCATCCTGCCGGAGGTATCCAATCAAAAGCTGGAGCAGATGTTCTGGGCAGCCCAGCAGGCCATACTGGAACGTCAGCACGCAGAACACAACGAAACCCAGATGAAGACCACGCTGAACGTGGTGCTGGTGGACCGGCGCAGCCTGTACTGGGGGCATGTGGGTGACTCGCGCACCTATTATGCCGAGAACGGGCGCCTGCAGCGGCGCACCTTTGACCACAGTGTGACCCAGATGCTTTCGGCCATCGGTCAGGTGGCCGACGCCGATATCCGCTTCCATGAGGACCGCAGCAAACTGCTGCGGGTACTGGGTACTCCCTGGACCCGCTCCCAGGTGGAACTGGAACCGGAACAGCCGCTGCGGGGCAGCCAGCAACTGCTGCTGTGCACCGACGGATTCTGGGAATACATTACCGAAGAACAGATCCAGATCTGCCTGGAAGAGTCCGACAATCCCCGCACCTGGATGGAAAACATGCTGGAACTGATCAGCCGCAACGACCATCACAGTGAGCGGGACAACCGCACCGCCATTACCGTCTGGATCGATGATGAGAAAGGAGGCGCCGCACAATGAGCGCCACAATGCTGTATGATCCCGGGCAGGCCAAGCCCGCCCGGTTGTTTGTATGGGACTGCACCCGCACCATGCAGACGGTGGATGTGCAGTCCGGCATGGTGCTGGGCCGCGCCTGCCCCGGCAGCGAGGCGGACCTGCCCCTGGCCAGCTGCATTGTATCCCGCCGCCACGGCGAAATCCTGCAGCTGGAAGACGGATACTGTTACCGGGACCTGGGCAGCCTGAACGGCACCCACATCAACGGCGTGCTCTACGGCCGGGACGGTGAAACGGACAGCTGCCTTTTGCAGGATGGCGACGTTCTGCGCATTGACCGCAAGGCGCTGGACCGCGCCCACCCCGAGGCCGTGGTCATGGTTTTTTCCACTTCCTGGCAGGACACCGAATGGACCGAAGTCCCCCTGCGGGAGGACACCGGCGACATCCGCATCGGCCGCACCACCGTCCGGCAGGAGGGCATCAAAATTGCCGACCCCGCCGTTTCCAAAAAGCACGCCACCTTCCGCCACGGTGTACACGGCTGGTCCATCTTGGACCATGACAGCACCAACGGCGTTTTTGTGAACAACCACCGCATTGACCAGCCCTGGCCGCTGCATCCCATGGATGTGGTGCGGGTGGCCAACACGCTGTTCCTCTTCCTGGGGGACCGGCTGCTCTACAATGCGCCCGCCGTGCAGAACAATCAGCTTTCCATCCATATTGAGGAACGCAGCGTGCGCAACCTGTTCCAAAAACGCATCCTGCTGGAACATATCGACCTTACCGTGGACCCGGGGGACCTGGTCCTGGTGCTGGGCGGTTCCGGTGCCGGCAAGACCACCTTCTTCAACGCGGTCATGGGATACGAAAAAGCCCGGGGCAAGATCACCCACGGCGACCACGACCTGTACAAAGAATACGCCCAGATGAAATACGAGATCGGCTTTGTCCCGCAGCAGGATCTGCTGCGGGATGACGACAGCGTTTACCACACCCTGGACAACGCCGCCCGCATGAAAATGCCTGCCGATACCACCCCCGCCGCCCGCCAGGAACGCATCGACCAGGTGCTGGAGATGCTGGGTCTGCAGCGGGAGCGCAACTCCCTGGTAAAAAAGCTCAGCGGCGGCCAGAAAAAGCGGCTGAACATTGCCGTGGAACTGATTGCCGACCCCAGCCTGTTCTTCCTGGATGAACCGGACTCCGGCCTGGACGGCATCATGGCCACCAGCCTGATGGAAAACTTGCGGGTCATTGCCGACGAAGGCAAAATCGTCATGGTCATCACCCATGCACCGGACCGCGTGGTCCATCTGTTTGACAAAGTCATCGTACTGGCCAAAAGCCTCAAGACCAACAGTGGGCATCTGGCATTCTACGGCTCCATCGACGCCGCCCGCGCCTTCTTTGAGACCGATACCATGGAGGGCATCGTGAAACGGATCAACCGGCCCGATGAGAACGGCGACGGTCTTTCGGACCATTACATCGAAAAATATGCACAGTATGCAGGAGGTACGGTATGAGCACCACAAAAGTATCCCGCGCCACCCAGGTGGGCATTTATCTGGGCAAACACTGGCGCCTTTTCATCAATGAACGCGGCTGGAAAGTCCTTCTCTTCGGCGCCGTGATCTCGGCGCTTGTGTCGCTGGTGCTGGGCAGCGGTATGTTCGTCTATACCATGGAGACCTTCTCCGGCTGTTTCACCCTGATCTCGGCCTGTATCTGGATCGGCATCTTCAACTCCATCCAGACCATCTGCAAAGAGCGCGCCATCATCAAGCGGGAGCATCGCGCCGGGCTGCATATCACCAGCTACATTGCCTCTCACCTGATTTTCCAGGCCGGCATCTGCCTGCTGCAGGCAGCCATTCTTCTGGGCATCAGCTGCCTGTTTTTGTCCTACCCTTCCGGCAATGCCCTGTTCGGCAGCGTCCTGATCGAATACTTCATCACCTATTTCCTGGCCACCTATGCGGCAGATGTGCTGGGTCTGGCCATTTCGGCCATTGTCAAAACCCCCACCACCGCCATGACGGTCATGCCTTTTGTGCTGATCATCCAGCTGATCCTGTCCGGCATGCTCTTTTCCCTGGAAGGGCCGCTGGGCTTCTTCGGCAATCTGACCATCAGCAAATGGGGCCTGAACGCCACCGCCATCTCCGCCGACTACAACAATCTGGAAAACACCCAGCAGATCCAGTTCAGTTATACCCTCAAACAGATGGCGCACCAGCAGTCCCTGCCCGTCACCGATGAGCAGATCGACCAGATGGTGGATGAAAACTTCACCCAGAGCGTCAACCCGGCCTATGTCCACGATGCCGGCAACCTGGCGGGCAACTGGGGCATGATCGTACTGCACACCTTCGTGTATGCGGCAGTGGCCGTGATCGCCCTGGAATTTGTGGACAGGGACAAGCGCTGAAAACAGCGGTTCAAAAAAGGAGGAATCATGATGAGCAGCAACCAACGGTTCTGCCCCAACTGCCTGGCCCAGAGCGAAAGCCCCAATGGGGTGTGTGAGCACTGCGGCTTTGCTATCAACAGCTACACCGTACTTCCCCATCACCTGATTCCCGGCAGCCTGGTAAAACAGCGCTACCAGGTAGGCCGCGTATTGGGCGAAGGCGGTTTCGGCATCACCTATGTAGGGCGGGATACGGTCCTCAACCTGAAGGTCGCCATCAAAGAATTCTACATGGCGGGGTATGTCAACCGCAATCATGACGCTTCGGCCACGGTGTTTGCCACCCTGAGCACGCACCAGAACACCTTTACCCGCAACAAGGAGAAATTCCTCAGCGAAGCACGGGTCCTGGCCCATTTTTACGAGGAGCCCGGTATTGTGGGCGTGCGGGATTTCTGCGAGGAAAACGGCACTGCCTACATCATCATGGATTTTCTGGACGGTGTGAACCTGAAAGATTACCTGGACCGTAAGGGCCGCCTTTCACCGGACGAAGCCGTGGCCCTGCTCATGCCGGTGATGCGTTCGCTGCAGCGGGTCCATGCGGACGGCATTATCCACCGGGATATCAGCCCCGACAACATTATGGTGCTGGAGGACGGCCGCACCAAATTGCTGGATTTCGGCGCCGCGCGGGAGGTTTCCCAGACCGACATCAAGAGCCTTTCGGTGATCCTCAAACCCGGTTACGCGCCGGAAGAGCAGTACCGCAGCAAGGGGCATCAGGGTCCCTGGACCGATGTCTACGCCCTGGCCGCCACGCTCTACCGCTGCATTGTAGGGGTTGCCCCCGATGATTCCATGGAGCGGATGTACCGTGACCTGCTGCCCGCCCCCGCCGATACCGACGCCGCCTGCCCCATTGCCATCAGCAATGTGATCATGAAGGGTCTGGCGGTGCGCCAGCCCGACCGGTATCAGGATATCGGCACCTTCCTGACCGACCTGGAACAGGCACTGCGCACCCCGGATGATGCCGCCCTGGCGCCTGACCGGCGCAGCGTTCCCGGCAGCGGCGCAGGCAGCGCTCCCCGCGCCGCGGCCGAAAACGGGGACCATACCGTTCTGGCCGACGCCGCCACCGGGTATACTGTGCTGGCCGACGCTGTCCCCGCCGCCCAACCGGCCGCCGCTCCCGCGGCCCCGCAGGCGACGGCGAAATCCGAACCGCCTGCCCCGCAAAAACCCGCGGCCGCGCCTGTTCAGCCCAAACCGGCGGCGCAGCCCATCCCCAAGACCGACGCTGCCCCCAAAACCGGCACGGACACCACTTCCAAAACGGACACTGCCCCCAAGGCAGACACTGCGCCCAAAGCCCCGGCTGCGCAGCCGGAGCAGCCTGCGGCCCCGGCCCAACCCGTCAAGCCTGCCAAATCCGGCAAGTCCGGAAAAAAGCTGCCCCTGTGGCTTGTGATCCTGATTGTTGTGGCGGTCATCTCCGTCATTGGCGCTGTCATGAGCCTGTCCGGCGGCAGCACGAGCAGCCATTCTTCCGCCGCCAGCGGCAGTTCCCAGAGTACCTCTGCCTCCGGCAGCGACCAGGCCGCTCCGGACAGCAGCGCAGCCGCTTCCGGCACCGATCTGCGCACCGTAGCCCTCAACGGCACCAGCTACCATCTGCCCATGCCTGCCCAGCAGCTGCTGGACGCCGGCTGGGTCTTCGAGGATGCTGCTCTGGAGGACCAGACCCTGGCCCCCAAGGATGATCTTATCTACATTGCGCTGATCAACGAGTATGGTACCATCGACATTTCCCTGACCAATTCCTCGCTGAACACGCTGCCCCTGTCGGAATGCACCGTGACCATGCTCTATGTTGCGGAATATTCTTTCAACGACAATTATCTGGAACAGACCGGCAACCAGCTGGTGGCCAACGGCCTGACCCTGGGTACCAGCACTATGGAGGATGCCCAGAAAGTCTACCCTGATGCCCAAAGTTCGGGTACCACTCTTACGGTGGAATCTTCCGACGCCAAGCTGGAACTTGGCTACTCGGGGGATGTGCTCAACTCCGTCCGGCTTTCCGCCGACGCTGCTGCGCAGGGAACCGCCGCTCCGGACCTTTCCACCGTTTCTACCGAACGCCCTGCCGAATACGGTGACGAGACCTTCATCTCCACCTATGCCATGCCGGATTTCACCATTCAGTCCTCGGTTCTGTCCAGCGGCATCCCCCTGCTGGTGGAAGACCTGACCAACATCGGCTGGACGATTGAGCGGCAGCCGGATTATCTGCCCGCGAACTCCGTCGCCTATGTCTATCTGCGGTACGACGTGCGCTCCACCCTGAAGATCCGCGCCGCAAACTACACCGGCAACGCCATTCTGCCCCAGTATGGCATCATCACGGGCATTTCTTTCGGGTCCGAAGCACTGCATGATGACCAGATGGCCACACCGGACCTGCAGCTGCTGTATCAGGACCAGCCCCTGGCTCAGGTAGGGCAGTCTACCAAGAGTGATGTGCAGGCCAAATTGCTGGATCTGAACATGACCACAGAGGAACCCTTTGACACGCAGCTGAGGCTGTACCCCTATGGAGATGACGGCCGCAGCCTCCTGCTGAATTTTGATCAGGACAACGTCCTTCTTTCCATTACAGTCAATTGCCCCTTCCCCATGTACATCTACAACTATGAATCAGAGGAGGCCGCTCAATGAGAACGTACACAAAATTTCTGGCCCTGCTGTTGGGGGCTGCTCTCTGCCTGACGGCCTGCGGCAAAAAAGAAGCGGTGGAAGCCACCCCGGAATCGGCTGCCGAAACCGCCGCACCGGCCACCCCGACGCCGGAACCGTCGCCCACGCCCGCACCGGCCACTCCGGTTCCCACCGCCACGGCAGCCCCCGCTCTGGACGGCGACCTGCTGGCACTGGTATTGCCGAACCTTAGCGGTCAGTGGGGCGGTGTAAGCCCTGACGGTACCGCCTGGGTACTCTCACTGGAAAATGGGCAGGCCACCCTGCAAAGCCAGGCGCCCGATGCCGCCCAAGCCTCCACCGTGGCCAGCCTTTCCCTTTCCGACCTTTCGCTGGACTATCTTTCCCAGCTGCAGCTGGGGGATTACACCATTGCCCTGGTACCGGACGGTGACGGCTATGCCCTGCGCATCGACGATCTGTATCTCACATCCCAGAACGTTTCCGACCCGGCCAAGCTGCTGGAGGACCTGCGCAGTGCCGACGAACTGCTCACCCAGCTGGAAACGGACAATTTCTGGATGGCCTGCGTGGGCAGCGATCTGTACAGCCTGCAGCTGACCGAAGAAGGGCTGACTCTGACCTGCTACACCGAGCAGGACGGCACCGTAAACGCCCAGACCCTGACCGGCACCTTTACGCTGGATGCCGACGGTCTGCAGGTAGTGGATGCTGACGGCGCACAGATTCTTTCCTTTGGCTGGGATATGATTGCCGAGGAGGACGCTCTGGACCGCCTGGAACTGTCCCAGACGCTGGACGGCGCCGCCGTCCCCGCCGGGGAGACCTTCTCCTTCTATGCCACGGAGGTCACCGATGCGGAGGAAGCGGATGCCATGGCGCGCGCCTACCTGGAAAACCGCCAGACGCCCGACCCCGCCACCGATGACCTGACCACGCTGCTTTCCGGTTACCGGGGCGTTTCCATCGTAGATGCCTGTATTCTCCACGGCCTGGACCCCTCGCTGGAAAACCGCGCCATCTACGCCGAAGCTTTTGGTATCGAGAATTACCGCGGCACCGCCGAGCAGAACCTTTTCCTGCTCACCAGCATGGGCGGTGTCATCGAATAATTTTGGGTTCACCGCTTGTACAAGGAACGCCATACGATTACAATAAGAGCGTCGAATTTCTGCCGGAAAGGAGTCGGTCTTGATGACTGTATACGGAACGCCCTTGTGCATTGACTGCCGCAACTATCGGGCGCTGCAGGCATCCCGCGGTTTTGCCGCAGCCTATATTGATATTACCGAAAACACCGCCAACCTGAGGGAATTTCTCGCCCTGCGGGATCACGACCCGGTATTTGCACCGGTCCGGGAACGGGGCGGCATTGGTGTCCCCTGTTTTGTGGCGGATGACGGCCGCAAAACGCTGGACCTGGACGAAGCCCTTGGCTGGATCGGCCAGCCGCCGGTCCGCCCTGAAGAAATCGTGGAGCATCGCCCCGCCTGTACCCCCGAAGGCTGCAAGTAACCCGTTTATCAAACCAAAAGACCGTACCTTTTCAGGTACGGTCTTTTTTGTGGCCGTTATGGGGTTTTTATACGGTTTGTTTGGCTTTCCGTCCTCGTCCACCAATGATCATGCAGCCGCCGCAGCACCGTATCCTGTTCCCCACAGGATACGGTCTCTTGAAAGGATAAAAAGAGCCGTTTTATCCATTTTGTATTTTTTCTTCAAATTATACAATTCATTGATTTTCTTTGTGCTGTTTCTCCCGAACCGCTTTCCGCACGTTACTCAAAGTTACCGGTGTCATATTCAGGAACGAGGCAATATATTTGTGGAGAATCCGGTCGATCAGTCCCGGGTAAGTTCTCAAAAACCATTGATACCGCTGCAATGCGTCGTACTGGTACACCGCAATTTTCAGTTCCCGATGCATTACTGCGGAGCGCAGTACAAGATCCCGGTAAACCTCCACCAGTCTGGGATACTGGTCCATCAGTTTCTGCACGGTTTCCAACGGAACGGTCAGCACTTCACTGTCTTCCAGCACCTCCATAGTCACGGATGCGGGTCGCGTATAATCGCTGTCCGGCATAACGGAATCCCCATACCGGCAGGAAATGCAGTCGGTCACATCTTTTCCGTTGTGGTTAGGCAATACGCCGCGTATGACACCTTTCAGCAAAAAGCACAGGTTTGTGGGGACTGTACCTTCCCGGATCAGAATCTCTCCTACCCGCAGTGTCAGAATCCTGGAGGCAGGGACTACCGCCTGTACAAGCCCATCTTCCTTGATCTGCAACGTTTCCCGGTAGAATTTTTCCAGCCGTTTCTGCATTTCTTCCTGCTTTTTCACTTCCATGGCGTATAAATCCCTTTCTTCCCAATATGTCACAGGACATTATTGATAGAATCCAGTATTTATAGAGTATTGTACCGCAATTTCCCCGCTGTGTGCAACCATTCCGCTCATAAAAGCAGCCTTACCGGTCAAAAAAAGGCCGGGCAGCACCGCCCGGTCTTTTCTTGTTTTTCTTTTTTGAGCAACCCCGGCACAGCACTCCTTACCCATGCCGTTCTGTTTTCCCAGTCAGTAACGGAAGCGAACCCTTTTCGCCTGTTGCCATTTTGCCCTGTTCCGGCTATTTTTTTGCTGACCCGTTTTACCCTGCATCCCGTTCTTTCAATTCCCGCCGGACTTTGCTCAGGGTCACCGGCGTCATATTCAGGAGGGAGGCAATGTATTTATGTTGGATTCGATCGATCAGCCCGGGGTACTCCTGCAAAAACCACTGATACTGCTGTGCCGCCGTATACTGGTAGGCCACAATTTTCAGTGTTCTATGCTGATTTTCCGACTGGATCAGCAATTTTTCATGGAGCTTTATCAGCTTGGGGTGATTTTGCAGCAGCCACTTCACATGTTCGATGTCCACACAGACGATCTCGGAATCTTCCAATGCTTCAATGCAGATGGAATCCGGCCGCCAGAACTCACCATCCGGCATGACCGATTCTTCGCACCGGAAAACAATGCAGTCGGTAATGTCTTTTCCGTTTTCGTTCAGCAGAAATCCCCGTACCACCCCCTGCATCAAAAGGCACAGCTGCGTGGGGATTTGCCCCTGCTTGAACAGTGTTTCGCCTGCTTTCACCTTTCTGGTCCTGGAAATTCTTACAACTTCTCTCAGCAGGCTTTCGTCTGTAATTTTAAAACACTCGCGGTAAAAATCTGCCAACTGCATTTATATGTTCCTCTCAAAAAGCATCTACCGTAAAATAATACGCTCCTTTCCCCTTATGTTGCATTATTCCAGATTAATTCAAGATGTTTTCATTGATTGTATGCTTTTTTGTTTGTTTCTATCCACCACACAAAAACCGCCGCAGGGCAAAACGCTCTGCGGCGGTTATAGGTTTTAGTGCAGTTCGGGCCAGTATGCTTTGTTGGCTTCGATCAGATCATCCAGGATCTCCTTGGCCACCTTGGCGCTGGGTACCGTCTTGCTCAGGGTCAGGGCCTGCCACAGCTTCTGGTAGCTGTGTTCACAGTAGGCCTGGACCACCAGTTTTTCCACGGCCACCTGCTGCTGCATCATGCCCAGCTGGAAGGTCGGGATCTCACCCTGGCACAGGGGTTCGGGGCCGTCGTTGCCCACCAGGCAAGGCACTTCCACCATGGCATGGGGGTCAAAGTTCTCGATGGCACCCTTGTTTTCCACAATGCAGAGCATCCGCTCGTGGGTGTTGTAGGCAATGGCACGGGCCAGGTCCACGATAAAGGAAGCGTGGTTGTCGATCTCGAACTCGGTGCCTTCAAAGGTACCGGCCTCGATGATGGCACGGGCCGCACCGAACACCTTCTTTTCCCGGCCGTCGATGACTTCGTTGGCGCGGGTGTAGTTGGGGTCGGAATGCTCCACCACATAGTCGGGGTAGAGGTAATATTTCAGGTAGGTGTTGGGCAGGCAGTCCGGCGTAACGGCCAGCAGGTCGGCGGCCTTCTTGTGGGTGGCCTGCCAGCTTTCGTCCATGTGCTGGGTCTCGATGGCCTTCTGGGTCAGGTAGCCGTTCTTGCTCACGTAGTCGATCAGCTGGGCGGTGTAGTCGGTGCCGTCCTTATCCTTCACGCTGGTCCACCAGCCAAAGTGGTTCAGGCCGTAGTACCGTACATCCAGGTCCTTGGGGGTCTTGCCCACAATGTAGCTCATGCGGCGCAGGGTACCCACGGGCATGTCGCAGATGTTGATGATCTTGGCCTTGGGGCGCAGCACGCGGCAGGCTTCCGCCACGATGGCCGCCGGGTTGGAGTAGTTCAGCATCCAGCAGTCGGGGCTGTACTGTTCCATGTAGTCGATCAGCTGGATGATGTCCGGGATGCTGCGCATACCGTAGGCGATGCCGCCGGGGCCGCAGGTCTCCTGGCCCACCACGCCATGCTGCAGGGGAATCTTTTCATCCTTTTCCCGCATGGGGTAGCCGCCGCTGCGGATGTGCGCCATGCAGAAATCCACATCGGTGAAGGCCTCGGCGGGGTCGGTGGTGTACGAGAAGGCCACCTGGGGCGCCAGTTTCTTCAGGGCAATGCCCACCGCTTTGGCGATGGTCTCCTGGCGGGCCGCGTCGTTGTCATACAGTTTGAGGCTGCGGATCGGGAACCGATCCAGGCTGTCCATCAGCATCATTACGATGCCGGGGGTATAGGTGCTGCCGCCGCCGGCGATCACAACAGAAAATTCTTTCATGGCGAACTCCTTTCTCTCAGTCGGTTTCTTTGATGCCCAGTTCCTCATCCACCGCTTTGCGCACGGCGTTGACCTTCAGGCCATAGACGACCTGGACATTTTTGCCTTTGCGTACAATGGCGGTAGCGCCGGTGCGGTTTTTGAGGGTATCCTCATCCACCAGATCGGGGTTGGCCAGTTCGGTACGCAGACGAGTGTAGCAGTTGGTTACTTTCAGGATGTTGTCCTTGCCGCCCAGCGCCGTAACGATCAGCGCGGCGTCAATACCATTCTCGGATTTGGCGGTGCCGTCAGCTTCCACCTTGGCCTTGTACTCCGCCTTGGAGTGGAGTTTCATCTCCATGCCTTCGGTCTCACGGCCCAGGGTGTGGAGGTTGAACTTGGTGATCAGGAAGCGGAACACCACATAGTACAGGCCGAAGTAGAGCACGCCCACCAGGATGTACAGGGGCCAGCGGGTCTTTTCCAGGCCCAGGGGCACGTTGTACAGCAAAAAGTCGATGAAGCCGTTGGGGCCGATGGCGCGGCAGCCGATGAGGTTGAGCACCACAAAGCTGGAACCGGCCAGCACAGCGTGGACCACGAAGAGGATGGGTGCCACAAACAGGAAGCTGAACTCGATGGGTTCGGTAACACCGGCAATGAAGGAAGTGGTCGCGGCCGCAATGAGGATAGCCTTGATCTTGCCGCGGTTTTCGGGGCGGGCGGTATGGTACATGGCCAGGCAGGCGCCGATGAGGCCGAACATCTTGGAGATGCCGCGGGCGTCCCAGATAACGGACTGGCTCAGCACCTTGATGCTCTCATCCGCAATTTCCGCATAGTAGATGTTGCGGGCACCCTCGAAGACCTGGCCGCCGATGGTCTCCACACCACCCAGAGAGGTGTACAGGAAGGGGGTGTAGACCAGGTGATGCAGGCCGGTGGGAATGAGCAGGCGCTCCAGCATGCCGTAGATGAACAGGCCGAAGTTGCCGGTGCTCTGGATAAAGCCGCCCAACGCATTGATGCCGGCCTGGGCGAAGGGCCAGATGTAGGTCATGGCCACCGCAAACAGGACCATGATGGGAATGAGCACGATAAAGACGAAACGGGTACCGCCGTAGATCTGGAAAGCGTTGTTGAACTCGGTCTCACAGAAGCGGTTGTGGACGATGGCCACAATGATGCCCAGCATCAGGCCCAGGAAGACGCCCATATCCAGCACCTGAACGCCCAGAACCGTCGTCTGGCCGGTGCCGCTGAGGCTGCCTTCCACCAGCATGCCCTGCAGGCCCATGAACTTGTTCATGGCGTTGATAAAGACCAGGAATGCCAGCAGCGAGATGAAGCCGGCTTCGCTCTTTTTCTTGTTGGCCAGACCTACCGCCAGGCCCACGCAGAAGATGATGCCCAGGTTGGTAAGGATGGCGGTCAGCGAACCGGAGAGCAGGGTGCCGAAACCAATGGTCACCGGATTGTTCAGGAAGGGCAGGACTTCCTGCAGGCGGGTATTGGTGAACAGGTTGCCCACCGCGATCAGAATACCGGCGATCGGCAGGATCAGCACGGGGATGAACATGGCTTTGGAAAATTTCTGCAAGCCGTCCATTACTTTTTCTTTCATTGTTTTCTCCTTTACACACCGTTTAGAGAATTTGCGGGTGCGTCCACCCATCCGCGACGCTCACGGCCGTATCGCTGCACACACTATGCCATAAAAACCCCCGCGCTGTAAACCGTTTCGGGGACACAAAAAACAGGTTACCACGATTGATAACCCGTTACCTTGTTTTTTCGTCTTTTTTTACAATTCCGTGCCGGTTTCGTTTTGCGAAATGCACAAACGATGGTATTCGTACGCGATCAGTTCAGCCAGCATCAGCGCCTGGGGGAAGAAGGTGTTGGGCCGCACATTCTGGTCGTCCAGCTTGCAGTGATCCTCCACCCGGAACCACAGATCCGCAAACTGGCTGACGCTGTTGGGCTGTTCCCCCGTAATGGCCACGGTGGGCACACCGTTCTCCCGGGCGGTCTTGATCTTGTCCCGCACCATGGCTGTTTCGCCGGATTTGGAAACACAAAGGAACAATCCGATGCTGTCCAGGCTGTTCTCAAAGATGCCCACCGAATCCCCGCCGCTGGCAAACAGGCACAGCCGCCCCATGTTGGTCAGTTTGTTGGCCAGATAGTTGCCCACCAGACCGGAAAATCCCGTGGCATACACAAAGATGAACTTGCCGTTCAGCCCCGCAATATACTGGGCGCATCGTTTCAGCTGGTCATAGGCGTTGTATTCCAGCAGGGAATCCAGATTGAACCCGTCCAGAAAATTCTGTGCCTCGCTGATCTGTTCGGTGTGTTCCTGGGTCAGGGTGCGCAGCTTGTAGCACATATCCACAAAACCCGCATACCCCATCTTGTGGGACAGCCGCATGATGGTGGAGGTCGAGGTATAGTTTTCCCGCGCAATGTCCCGCACGCCCTGGGCCAGCGCCCCGTCCAGATGGTCCAGAATATACTCCAGCACCTGGCGCTCGGTATCGGTCAGTTTTTTGTCTTGGATCAGTTTGCTGATGTCCACTTCCATCCCCCGGCTTGCTGTTTTTGGCGGTGTGCGCCGCCCGTTTTACCTGTTCTTTACTTATTATATCTTTTGTCCCCATCCCCCGCAAGATACCCCCGGGGAAATCCTTTTTCCCAATGGCAAATGCTCTGCCCCACCTGATGCTGAATCAAATAAAAAAGATGCAAGGACGAAAACGTCCTTGCATCTAATTTGGCGGAGCATCAGAGATTTGAACTCTGGCGGCGCTGTTAACGCCCTATCGCATTTCGAGTTTTGTGTCCCCAATGCCGTCTGTGCTCCCCCAGGGTCAAAACAGGCCGTTTTGTCCCGCCCATTTTGACCACACCACGCAGATTTCCGGCGCATCCGCCCACA
>ERZ1643250.895-NODE-895-length-28629-cov-9.246938_pt1 | contig 28629 bp, 24 predicted proteins | sample MGYA00579262_ERZ1643250 | MGnify/ENA primary metagenome ERZ1643250 (study PRJEB29033, sample SAMEA4952265) | chicken gut metagenome | biome: Broiler Chicken; feature: Gastrointestinal Tract; material: Caecum | place: Ireland | collected 2018 | study: Broiler... | reverse complement strand
TATCCATGGAAGTGCCTGCGGGTTCCATTGTGGGATTCGTGGGAGAAAATGGAGCAGGAAAGTCCACGACCATTGGCTGTATATTGAATACATTGTTTCGGGACGGCGGTTCCGTGAAGATTTTTGGCGAGGAAATGAGTGATAAAGACACAGGGCTCAGGGAGAGGATCGGCGTCGTCTATGACGGCGATAATTTCCCGGGCTATTATTCGGCGCGGCAGGTGGCGTCTGTCATGCGGGGAATTTACCGGCAGTGGGATGATGCGTTGTTTTCTTCATACCTGTCGCAGTTTGGATTGGATCCGTCCCAGAAAATCAAGACCTATTCCAAGGGGATGACCATGAAGCTGGCCGTTGCGGCGGCACTTTCCCATCATCCGGATCTGTTGATCCTGGACGAGGCCACCAGCGGGCTGGACCCGGCCATGCGGGAGGAAATTCTGGATATTTTTCTTGATTTCATCGGGGAGGAAGAGCGGGCGGTACTGCTGTCTTCCCACATTACCACTGATCTGGAACGGATTGCCGACTACATTACATTTATTCATGAGGGAAGAATCCTGCTGACTGAGGAAAAAGATGAGATTCTTTACCGGTACGGGATTCTGCGCTGTGAGGAAGATACATTTGCTGCCATGGACAAAAGGGACTGGCTGGCGTGGCGCAGACGGGGCTTTCAGTTTGATGTTCTGGTGAAAGACCGGAGAGCGGCGGCCCGAAAGTATGCGGGAGAGGTGATCGACCATGCGTCCATTGAAGAGACGATGCTTCTGCTGGCGAAAGGAGAACGAAATGAAAGGATTGCTTAAAAACAATTTTTATGGAATGACAGACAGTGTCAAAGTGGCAGCCTCGCTTCTGCTTGTTCTGGGAGCAGTTTTAGCCCTGCTGGGAGATGCGTCCCTGGTCGGAATCTTTCCATTTATACCGGCGCCGCTGCTGGCGGTGCTCTCCCTATCCTGCCTGCGGAGAGAAAGCACTTCCAGGTGGTGCAGGTATAAGCTGACCCTTCCGGTGCGCAGAAGCGACATCATAAAAAGTCAGTATATCAGCCATGTGTTGTGCAGCGCAGCGGGAGCGGCCGCAGCGGCAGTATTCCTGGCGGTGACTGTTGCCATCCACGGAAATATCTACTTTTACTACGGATTCCGGGATGCTCTTACATTGGTCATGGGCGGTCTCATCCTTTCCCTGCTTATGGGAGCCGCGGCCTACCCGCTCTGTCATATCTGGGGGGCAGAACGCATGGAGATAATCCTGGCCGTATCTCTGGCGACCGCGCTGGCAGTGGTTCTGGGACTGAGCCTGCTTTTAAATGTAATGCTGGGCGATGCGATTGTGTCTGATACTCTGTACTATATAAGCCTGCTGGCGATCACAGCGGTGACGGCGGCGGTGTACGTCGGTTCCTGCCTGCTGGCCGCTGCGATTTATGAGAGGAAGGAGTATTAATATTTCTTCTGCCTTCCCTGTTTTGTACGCCGTATGCGACGGCTCGCTGTCACGATCATATGAATCACATACGGGATCAGGATCACTGGAATGGCGAGATAGGCGATGATGCTGTACGCCCGCTGAATGAGGGTCAGTAATCCGAACTGGGCGATGCCGAAGTCCACGATGCAGCAGATGAGAGCGGCGATGATTTCCTTGCGGGAAATACGAGGACCGGTTTTGGCTGCGTTGTTTTTGTAGGCGGCAGCTTTACCCTGTGACTGCGGCGCTGCGGTTTTCTCTCCGTCGCCGCAGATTCGTTTTACCATGGCGGCGACCATATTGACCGCTGTGGAGACGGCGCCCAGGATGATCAGGATGGAGATGAGCGGCGTCATGAAGGAAGCGCCCACTCCGTTTTGAACCATGAAGAGGGTAGGCACGTCCTGGGCGGCTGCTTCCGGGTTGGTGTAGACGGTCATCAGACCGAGAACAACCATGACCATCATCAGAGCGTTGACCACGAAGCCGATGCCCATGCTCTTTACGGCGTCGCCCGGCTTTTCAAAAGATTTGGCGTGCTGGACGAAGACCGCGATGTTGGAAAGCTGGAAGGTTCCGTAAATAAACGCGGAGTAAAGGGCGGCGGACAGCGGCAGTTTCTGTGCTGTCATGAGGTTTATGGTATCGGAAATCTGCGGCAGACCGGCAATGATATTTGGAATGTATACGATCAGCAGGCCGGCGATGATGCAGATGGAAAGAATCGATGCGACTCTTCGCACCAGATCCGTTCCGAAAATGGCGACCACGAAAATAAAGACGCCGATGATCAGGGTGCACAGCAGATACGGGAGCCCTGTCAGAGCGCTCAATGTCGCGCCGCCGGTGGCGAAGGCAACGGCGGGAGCCACGCACATGACGCAGATGTAGAGCACCTCAAAGAGGTTTGAAAAAACAGGTGCGAATCTGCCGTAAAAAGCGTTATTATAGGAACGGTAATCGTAAACTTCGTGTTTCTTTGCAAAGTGCAGACTGTAAGCAAAAAAGACTGCGTTATACAGCATGGCGAAGACCGGCATTGCCAGACACCAGATGCCGTACCGCACATAATAACTGTAAATCTGGGCCCCGGAGGCGAAGCCGCCTCCGAAGTGGGTGGTAAACCATACGAATGATACGCCAAGGATAATGGCGGCTGATTTTTTATTTTTCATTGTTTATCTTCTCTTTTCTTTTTTATTTCATTGCTCTTTCTTTCAGGCGCGCCATGGCATCTCTGAGCATTTCCACGGTAACTTTATACGGGTAATGAGCCACATCGGACATGTCCGGGATCCGGTTCATACATTCCTCCCACTGTTCTTCTGTGATCTCGATTTCTTCCAGGGAAACCGGCAGGCCCACAGCCCGGTTCAGTTCATAAACTTTCTCAAATTCATCATACTGTCCGTCTGCCAGGAGAGCCAGCAGTACGCCGAAGCCCACCACTTCTCCGTGAAGATGCCGTTCCTCAATGACCGGATAAGAGGTCATGGCATAGAAAATGGCGTGGGCAAGACCGCTGTTGTAGTCCGGCGTAAAGTCCTTTGTTAGAAAGATAGAGGCGATTCCCGTGGTGACCACGATGGCCAGGATCACCTGTTCCACATCGTAAGTACAGAGCCCTTTTTTGTGGTCTGCGAATGCCGTTGGCCCGTAATCCATGAGCGGGTCCCGGCACATGCGGCTCACGGCCACACCCAGGGCGGTGAAATGTTCCAGCCGTTCGTCCCGGGAGGAGATGGTCGCCTCATAATATTTGGCGTAGGTGTCGCCGATGCCCGCCCACATGTACTGACATGGGGCTTTGGCGATGATTTCCGTATCAATGAAGGCGTGCATCACCGGACGCACAAAGAAATGCGGTTTTAAAAAGGTGCCGTCGTCATTGTACATGATGGAAACCGATGTGCAGGCAGAACAGTTGGAAGCGATGGTCGGAAAAGCAAACACCGGTTTGTCATCGGTGATACACAGACATTTTACTGTGTCAAGAGCCTTGCCGCCGCCCACGCCGAAGACCATGTCGGCTTCCTGATAGACCGGCAGAGCGCGGAGATTTTCCACGGTGGCGTAGGTGCAGTCTTTTCCAAACAATTCTTTTCCAATGATTTCAAGATTCGTTTTCTCCACATAGGAAGCAATTTTATCATAGGCGGCAGCCAGTGCTTTCTCGCCGCCAATCACAAGAACTTTCTTTCCGTAGGACTCGCAGACCGGTCCGATTTTGTCATAAATGGTATTGCCGATGGAATAATTCGGCAGATGTACTTCATAATTTTCCAGTTTCATTTATTTTTCTCCTTTCCTGGTGAGGAACAATCAGAGTTCCGCCTGCGGAACTCTGGCGCCGAGCGCGGTCGCTTTTGCGACAAATTCTGCTTCGCGCGAGTGCGCATCCCGCCCGGCGGGCTTTTTTGTTTCAAAGAATTTCCAGCGGAATATTTTTGGAAATAAAAAAGCTCCTGTCCCTCGCAAAAATATTGCAGGGACAAGAGCGATACAATTCATAATTACTCCTGCGGTGCCACCCGGCTTGATGTATATGCTACATCCACTCATGCATACTGACATATGCTTGTTTTGATAACGGAGTGAAATCTCCGGCCCGCCTACTCGTATACAGATAGTTTCAGCTCGCCCTCAGAAGCCCATTCTCCTCAGTTTCGACATGCCGCAATTCCACCGCCTGCGGCTCTCTGGAAAGCATCCGCCAAGGGTACTTACTCTTCCTCACAGGTTTAGTAAAACTTTAGCACGATAAAAAGAAAATGTCAATGGACTTTCTCCATGGTTTCAAAAGAGAACTGTCAATTTCAAATGAAAACAATACTCTCGGCCATATTATCGGTTAAGAAAATAAATTCCAAGATTGAGATATCCTGCAAAAGTGACCCACAAAAGATAAGGAATCAGCAAATATCCGGCCAGTTTGGAAGAGCGGGAAAACCAGAGGATCGTTGCCAGGATCAACAGCCATAAAAGGAGAAGCCATACGAAAGACAGCAGGTACTGTTCCAGGTTGAAAAAGAAAATCGGCCAGAAAAAGTTAAAAATAAACTGGATCACGTACAGCTTCCATGCAGTCTGCCCAGGCTTTTCAGAGACCAGCACCAGATAAGAGGCAAAGCCCATGAGGAGATAAAGAATGGTCCAGACTACGGGAAACAGCCAGCCGGGAGGGGAGAGGGGCGGTTTCTGCACCGCATCAAAAAGAGACATGCTGCTGCGGGTGAGAAAGCCGGCAAGTCCGCCGACTGCCAGCGGGAACAGCAGGCAGGGAATCAATTTTTTCCATTGAATGTTCAAAAAAATCACTCCTTATAGAACGAATTTGTGATCAAAGCAGAAACGGCTGCCCTTATTTATATGCGGAATGACCAGACTCTATACAAGTATTTTGCAGATATAGATTCCTGTTGTCTGTGGCAGGAGAAATGTTTATAATACAGGAAGAGAAACTTCGGAAGATAAAGATGGAAAAAAGGACGGATGTGAATGATAAAAATGTATATGATCTGTATTGTGGCAGGACTGGCATCAGGAATTGGTGTGGGATTTGTCGGCATGTCTGCGGCAACGGTGATTTCTCCCATGCTCATTGCTTTTCTGGGGTGTCCCTGGTATGAAGCGGTGGGAATCGGATTGATGGCAGATGTGCCTGCCGCCGCCATTGCGGCGAGGACGTATCAGAAACATGGGTATATTGATCTGAAAAACGGAAGGTTTATGCTGGGGGCAGTGCTCATCATGGTCATCATCGGCAGCTATCTCTCCCAGTATATGCCCGATACGGAGATGGGATTGTTTTCTGTGGCCATGACTCTTTTTATGGGAGCCAAATTTGTCCTGAAGCCCGACAGCGGAGAAAACCGGCGAAGCGGCCTGAGGGAAGGGCAGAGGGGGAAAGTCCTGTCCATTCTGGCGGGCGCCTATATCGGGCTCTACTGCGGCTTCGTGGGCCTTGGCAGCGGCCTCCTCCATTGCCAATAAAATCTCTGCCGGACGGGCACACCAGATCACCGGAGTGATTCTTTTGATCCTCGGAGTCGGAATGGTGTTTACAGAATGGGAAAATATCGTCAGCACATGCAGGCAGATTGCAGCAATGTTTGGAAGCTTACAGTGACAGGACGGATTGTAATCTGTCCCTGTCACAGAGATAAAACATATTGCACAATGGGCTGAATGGTTTCCTTATCACTGAAATCAACGGACCCTCCGTAAGTATCAAGCAGCTGTTTATCTTCCTCCCTCAGGGAATCTTTGTCTTTTTTCTGCAGGGATTTGCGCAGCATAGCCATCATGGATTTGTGTATAAAGCTTAATTTGCTGTAATCAATGCCGCCCCGCAGATGGAACAGATGGATATGTTCAAGCATTTCTGGAGAAAGTGCCTTGGACAGGGATTCTCTGATGTGGGCGGTATTTTCCGGATCGGCCGGGTCGGCCAGACCGCAGGTAAAGAGAATCACGTGCCGGTCGCGGAGCAGTTCCCAGTTTTTTGTGAGCAGTTTGATACCGCTTACTCCGCCGGCGTACAGGCCGCCGCCATAGATGATGACATCATAATTGGAGAAATCCTCCGGTTTAAAAATATCCTTTTCAAAAAAAGAGCAGGATAATGCTTCCGCAATCCATTCTGCATATCTTCTTGTTGAGCCATATTTGGATTCGTAAATTACAACAGTTCTTTTCATGAAAATCTCCATTCCGCCGCCACTTCCGGCGGCATAAAATTTGCAGTATACTATAGTAGAATATTATCGTGACGGACATATTCCTCTATATAATAGACTTTTATGGTAGGAAAATCAAGCCGGCCCGGTCTACCGGTTTTTTCCCGCCGGAAAGCACGGGTATATTTGTTGCATTTATATAGAAAGAATAGTATAGTTAATTCAATCATATGATGTAAGGAGAAGGAATATGACAAAAGAGACAAAAAATTTACAGGAAATTCACCGTCTCCGTCCGGAGTGTATTACCTGCACCTGCGATAAGTATCTTGGAAAGTATCCGGAAGACGCTTCGGAGGAGGCAAAGATTGACTATATGCAGAAAGTGCTGACCCTGATTGCCGAAGCGCCAAAAACCGACGCCATTCCGGTTATTGTCCGGGACATCAATAACGTGCGCATGGAAATGTTCGGAGAGGCCGATAATTACACCAGAATTAAAATACATTTCAACCGGATTATGCTGGAAAAGGAGGAGGAATTCCGCAGGCAGATTGCAAAGGCGGAGGATCCGCTGAAAATGGCGCTGCAGTTGTCCATGGTCGGCAACTATATTGATTTTGGAGCCATGAAGAATGTGGATGAAGAGAAGCTGAACCAGCTGTTGGGAACAGCGGCAGATCAGCAGATCGATGAGGATGCCTATTCTCATCTGAAACAGGATTTAAGCACCGCGGAGCGATTTGTATTTTTCACGGACAACTGCGGGGAAGTGGTTCTGGACAAGCTTCTCATTGAGGAGATTCAGAGACAGTATCCGCAGGTTTCCGTATCCATCGTGGTCCGCGGGGCAGAAACCTTAAACGATGTCACCCGGATGGATGCCGCCCAGGTGGGGCTGGGAGAGATTGCCTACGTGGTGGATAATGGCAATGATGTGGCCGGAACCTGGGTGCCGGAGTTATCGGAAGAGGCCCTGGCGCGGATGGAATCCGCCGATGTGATGCTGGCCAAAGGACAGGCCAACTTTGAGACGATGCGCTGCTGCGGAAAGAACATTTATTATTTGTTCTTATGTAAATGTCACATTTTCTCGGATATGTTCGGGGTGGAACCGTTTTCCGGGATGCTTGTTCGTGAAAGAGACGCGAGAAATCGCTGAGGAGAAAGATTATGAGAGTAGTTTTGGGAATCGATCTGGGTACTTCCAGTGTGAAAGCCATGCTTCTGGATCTGGAAAACGGGGTTGTTGGAGTGAAGGCAAAGGATTACGGCGTGGATATTCCTCATCCCGGCTGGGCGGAGCAGAATCCGGAAATGTGGTGGAAATCTTTGGTGGAAGTCCTCGGTTGGCTGCGGGAACATCACCGGGATGCCTTTGAAGCGGTGTGCGCCGTGGGATATTCCGGACAGATGCACGGCCTTGTGCTGACCGGAGCCGACGGACATCCGGTGCGCCCGGCCATTATCTGGCTGGACCAGCGGGCGGGAAGACAGCTGAAAGAAATCAGTGCCGCCCTTTCGCAGGAGGAAATGGGGCAGATCTTCTGTAACAGGGTCAGCAGCGGATTTGCCTTTCCGTCGCTGTTGTGGGTGAAGGAACAGGAGCCGGATATTTTTGCCAGAGCGGAACATGTGCTGAGTCCGAAGGATTATCTGCGTTACAGAATGACCGGAGCCGTTGGGGCGGAAGTGGTGGACGCTTCCTCCACGACCATGTTTGACACGGCAAAACGAAACTGGGCCTGGGATATACTGGAACGTTTCGGTCTGCCCGCCGGGCTGTTTCCGGAAGTAAAGGAGTCGTCGGACATCGCCGGAACCATCAGTCCGTCCTGCGCGGCGGAAACTGGCCTTCCGGCAGGGGTTCCTGTCATCTACGGCAGCGGTGACCAGCCGGCCCAGAGCATCGGAAACGGGGTCATAAAGGGCGGCCGGATTATCAGCAATATCGGGACCGGAGGGCAGATATCGGCCTTCGCTCCTTCGCCGGCTTATGATAAGAAGCTCCGTACCAATACTTTCTGCCACGGGATTCGCGGCGGATATACCATCTTCGGCGCCACCTTGTGCAGCGGTATGTCTTTAAATTGGGCGAAAAATAAAGTGCTGCATGTGGACAGTTACCAGGAGGTCAATGCATTGGTGTCAGCAGTCCCGCCCGGAGCGGAAGGACTCATTTACCTGCCTTATTTGTCCGGGGAGCGGACGCCCCACATGAACCCGGATGCAAAAGGTGTGTTTTTCGGTATGACCCTCGGTCAGGAGCGGGGACATTTCCTGCGGGCAGTCATGGAAGGCGTGGCCTACAGCCTGAAAGACTGCTTAGGTCTCATACAGGAACTGGGCATCGACGCTCCGGAGATCATTGCTTCCGGCGGAGCCACAGCCTCTCCGCAGTGGCTCCAGATTCAGGCGGATATCTTTGAAAAACCTGTCCGGGCCAGCCGGGTAAAAGAACAGGCGTGTCTTGGAAGCTGTCTGCTGGCGGCAGTGGGTACCGGCATCCTGCCGTCCCTGGAAGAAGCCTGCGGCAGATTCGTCTCCATGGATGAGCGGACATATCTCCCGGATGAACACAACGCGGACGTTTACCGGGAAGGATATGAGAAATACCGGAAACTGTACGGGCGGCTGTGGGATATGATGGAATGATGAAAACGATTGCCAGGTCCTTTGAAAAAATGATGATTTGAAACAAACAGTATAAACATGGGCTTTATCCCAAAGTAGAGATTAGCCATCACAGTACATCAGTGACGGCTAAGCATCGTTTTATTCACTGAGCGCACATACTGCCATCCCCGGTATCGTATAGAGAAGGGGGAAACGCACTGCCACAAAAATACGCACTGGTTCCAGAGAAAATACGCAGACTTCCAGAATGACCAGCAGAATGAGAACAGCTGCCAGATAGTGGGTGCGCTTCTCGCGGGACAGGAGTGCCAGGCGTTCTCTCAGTCGGGAGAAATAACGGATAATCATGTTGGCAATGGCGATTCCGCAGATGAAGTAGAGAATCGGAAATGCCACATACATTCTGAGGTTCAGGTATACAGGGTGTCTGCTCCAGTCAAGAACCGGGAAGAAAGCGGCTGCCACAAAAAGAATCCCGAAAAGCATAATGAAAAAACTTATCGTTAATAATTTGTCTCGGTTGATACTCATGATAATCCCTCCATTTCATGGTAAGTATCGTTCTGGAAATAAAATATAACAGAAAATATATTTTCAACAATAATAATATCATAAAAGTATAGAGAAGGGAACCTTTATTTTTTGTTTTTTAAAAGAATATGAAAAAATGTATGGGGGTGTTGTTAATTATGAAAGATAATTCTATGAAAGTAATGCTGGAAATGGGTCGGGGCAGCAAACTGTCCATCTGCCAGGGAGATATCACGAAACTGGATGTGGACTGTATCGTCAATGCGGCCAATCGCTCCCTTCTGGGAGGCGGAGGTGTGGATGGAGCCATTCACCGGGCGGCGGGACCGGGACTGTTGCAGGAGTGCCGGACACTCCACGGCTGCGAGACGGGACAGGCGAAGATCACAAAAGGATATAATCTGAAGGCAGCCTACGTCATTCACACGGTGGGACCAGTTTATTCCGGCAGACCAAAGGACGCGGAGCTTCTGGCGGACTGCTACTGGAATTCCCTGGAACTGGCGAGGAAACACGGCGTCGGAAGTATCGCATTTCCGGCCATCTCCACAGGGGTGTACGGGTATCCGAAGAAAGCGGCGGCCGCCATTGCTGTGGAGACGGTACAGCAGTGGATGAAGGAGCATGAAGATTATATCATAGAGGTGATTTTGTGCGGATTTGACCGGCAGACCTGCGAACTGTATGAGAAGTTTCTGTCCTGATCGGTGTGAGGCAAGACATTCATAGGGCAAATTGAGACTTTGGAGAGTCTGTGGTACAATAAATCAGAAAACGAAATACAGGATAAATCAAAGAAAGGAGAATGTTTTATGAGCAAAAAGTTAGTGGCATATTTTTCTGCAGGCGGCAGAACTGCGGGAGAAGCAAAGAAACTGGCAGAGGCAGCGGGTGCTGATCTGTATGAGATCAAACCGGAAACGCCATATACAAAGGAAGACCTTGACTGGACCAACAGAAATTCCAGAAGTTCTTTGGAGATGAACGATCCGGCTTCCCGTCCGGCTATCACAGATAAAGATGCGAAGGCAGAAGAGTACGATGTGATTTTCCTTGGCTTCCCGATCTGGTGGTACACAGCTCCTACTATTATCAATACATTTCTGGAAAGCTATGATCTTTCCGGCAGGACAATTATTCTGTTTGCCACTTCCGGCAGCAGCGGACTGGATGGAACCATCAAGAGTCTCCAGGGAAGCTGTCCGGGAGCAGTATTAAAAGAAGGTCGTATGATGAATGACGGCCCTTCTGTGGAGACGCTGAAAGACTGGGTGAACAGCCTGGGTATCTGACATTTTCCAGGATAAAATTTTTACATAAATAATCTTATAAAAAGAAAGGAGTCGCCGGGATTCCTTTCTTTTTTTTGGTCAGATAGCCTTCTGTACTTTGGAATTCTGCATATTGTTGCTAAAATGGCACAATATACACTTACTGAGAAAAAGCTGTGGATAAAAAGTATAAGTGCGCGGCTAAAGAAAGAAGAATGCAGGAGACGAAAAAAATGAATATAAAAAAGAATGACCATTTGCATGAAACGTTTAGTAGAATAGCAGGGAATACAAGAGGAAAAGTCATGACAGATCAGGAAGAATCTGTTCATTTGTTAAAAGAAAATATGCAGGAAGGCATCCCATTCCAGGGCCTTGGCGATATGATGATGAAAATGGACCGCATTTATGATCTGCTGGATTACCCACAGACCGAGCTTAAAATCCGGGAATGGGATGATTCTGAAAAATGGACAGGTACGCCGCTGGAGAACGATGATGACTGGAATTATGGAGCCGATGCAGCGGAAAAATTTCATGAGCTGACTACGGGAAATAATCCGTCAGTGTATGTGGAGACCAGATTCCGCCGCTATGGAAGCTGGCAGGGTATTCTCCAGGCCGGAAAACGAAAACTATCTTACCGCAGCGCACTGGAGTTTCTGCACTATATCATGGGATATATCAAGGGGTAACATCAGGCCGTCACTGTTGGTGGCGGCTTTTTGATGTGTATGCACCGCTAAAATAGACAGTGAGGAGTGGGGGGAGAAAAGGTAAAGGAAAATATTGACATTTTCTTCTTGCATTTTTTCAATAGTATTATTATAATAAAAATACAATTGCAATTGTAATGCTATAATATATGAGGTGAAGGGATTGAATCATAAACATTCAAAGAAGAATGGAGCAAAACGAAAAAAATCCCGAAACACCACACTGATAAAACTTGAAGATAGAGAGAAACCAAAGCGAACGATCAAAGACAGCGTTTTCCGTAACCTGTTCTCGGAACCAGGATATGGATTGCAGCTTTATAAAATTCTGCATCCGGAGGATACGGAGACAACGGAAGAAGACATTTCCTATCTTACCATTATACGGGAAATTACTAACGGTATCCGCAATGATCTGGGAATGTACATAGGCGGCAAATATCTGATAATGATAGAAGCACAGAGTACATGGAGCGTTAATATTTTGATACGCATGTACATTTATCTGGCGGAAATCTGGAAAAACTATATTGTACAGAATAAATTAGATGTATTTTCTTCCAGAGAATTAAACCTCCCTGTACCGGAATTCTATGTGGTCTACACAGGGAGTCGGAAAAAACGGCCGGAGTTTCTGCGACTGTCAGAAGATATCTTTCACGGGACATGTAAAAATGTTGAACTTAAAATTCAGATGATTTATAATGGAGAAAACAAAGGAGATATTCTGGATCAGTATGTTTCTTTCACGGAACAGGCTGATCATTTTTATAAAGAATACGGAAGAACAAGAGAAGCTGCGGAAAAACTGGTGGAATACTGCATTGCGCATAATATTTTACAGGAGTATCTCAACAGGAAGAAGGAAGAGGTGACAAGTATGATTGGGGTAATCTTTGATGATACCATTCACAGACAAAGGATGCAGGAAGAGGCAGAGGCTCGGGCGGAGGCCCGGGGAGAGGCTAGAGGAGAGGCCAGAGGAGAAGCCAGAGGAGAGGCACGTGGAGAAGCCCGTGGGATTACCATAGGAACCATCAAAGGAGAAAAACAGGGGCAGATAAAAAAAGCCAGAGAGACAGCTCTGCGTTTGTGCCAGATGGGATATGATGCAGAAACTATCGCTGAGATTGTGGATATGCCGGAGGAACAGGTGAAGGAATGGCTGGCAGAGAGTTACGAAGATAATACTGATAAATGATTTTTTGAGCGCAGCAGTTTTACGATTGCTGCGCTGTCACTCTGTTGAAGTTCAATAGAAAAATATGGGATAAACATACCCCATCTGCATTTCTGACAATCGAAAACAGGCATTAGACGGCATCAGTGAAGAGTGTTATATTGAAGGCATCCGAAAGGGTGTCTTTTTTCGGTACAGATTATCTGACAGGAAAAGCTTCGGAATTTTATTTTGTACCAGAAGTCATAAAGCATGAAAAATGATATGTGGGAGGCGATAAAAGCCGGGATGAGCGGTTGCGGCTGCTGGATAAACGGCGGGGAGCGGCGCTGGATGAGATCCATCTGAAAGAACGAAAGCTGGAGCGGCTGGACTATCTGCGGTATATGATGCAGAAACATTGACTGACCGTGCGTGGCTGGCTGAATAAAAATGCCTGTCGGCAATGGAATAAAAATTGTTCCATGGGCTGACAGGCGTTTTTGCTATTTTAGATACATTCGCGCTTCATAAGGGCGCAGAGTGTTGACGTCTTCCATGTCTGCATAGTTGGAGATGAGCAGCTGACTTCCTTCCGGAATCAGGGAAGCGGCGTCGATTTTACATGTGTTGCCGTAGAAGTTACAGATGACGGTCAGTGTCTGGCTGTCGTCTTTTCTGTGGTAGGCAAAGATTTCCTCGTCATCCGGCAGAAGCATCTGGAAGGAACCATCTGCGATGACCGGAGTCTCCTTGCGCAGGCGAATGAGCTTTTTATAATAGGAAAAGATAGAATCGTCATCATTCACCTGAGAAGCAGCGTTGATAGTTGTGTAGTTCGGATTCACCGGCAGCCATGGTGTTCCTGTGGTGAAACCGGCCTGTGCGCTGTCGTCCCACTGCATTGGCGTGCGGGCGTTGTCACGGCTCTTGGCGTGGATGGACTTCATGATATCTTCTTCCGACCGGCCGTCAGCTTTGAGTACTCTGTACGCGTTCAGGGTTTCCAGATCATTGTACTGATCGATGGACAGAGGGGTGTTGGTCATGCCAAGCTCTTCGCCCTGGTAAATGTATGGGGTGCCTTCCATGCCATGAAGGAGAGTGGCGAGCATTTTGGCTGAGATAACACGGTATTCCTCGCTGTCATTGCCCCAGCGGGAGACGATACGAGGCAGGTCGTGGTTATCCCAGAAAAGGCTGTTCCATCCCCTGCCGTGGAGCTCAGTCTGCCATTTGTTCATGACTTCTTTAAATCTGAGGAATGGCAGAGGCATCAGATCCCATTTGGTTCCGTCCGGCTGCTGATCCAGAGAGATATGTTCAAACTGGAAAACCATGGATAACTCGCTACCGTCCGGATTGCTGTAGAGGAGAGCCCTTTCCGGTGTTGCGCTCCAGGCCTCTCCGACGCTGACCAGTCCGGCTTTGCCGAAGGTGTTGGCGCTTAATTCATGGATCAGCTGGTGAAGCTTCGGACCCTCCACCATGATTTTTTCATCTGGAACCTTGCCGATATGGTCGATGACGTCCAGGCGGAAGCCTTCAATGCCGCGGTCGATCCACCAGTTGATCATGTTGTAAAGTTCCTGGCGCATGTTCGGATTCTCCCAGTTTAAATCCGGCTGCTTCCTGGAGAACTGATGCATATAATACTGCTCAAGTTCCGGCACCCACTGCCAGATGGAACCGCCGAAACCGGAGATCAGATCGTTGGGAGGACAGCCTTCCACGCCGTCTCTCCAGACGTAATAATCATGATAAGGGTTATCTTTTCCTTTTAAAGCTTCCCGGAACCAGAAATGTTCATCGGAAGTATGGTTGAGAACCAGATCCATGATAATGCGGATATGATGCTTCTTTGCCTCGGAGATCAGGCGGTCCATGTCGTCAAGATTGCCGAAGATTGGATCGATATCCTGGTAGTCGGAAATATCGTAGCCGTTGTCATCCTGAGGAGAACGGTAGACCGGGGAAAGCCAGATGGCGTCGACGCCCAGATCTTCCAGATAGTCAAGACGGCTGATGATGCCCGGGAGATCGCCGATGCCGTCGCCGTTGGTATCCTGAAAACTCTTTGGGTAAACCTGATAGATGACTGCTTTTTTCCACCATTTGTTATCCATGTGTGTAATCCCTTTCTGTTTGTGTATTTTTTGCGGCGTCTGCCGCAGAATTTCGTTTTAACAGGCGCATGACTGAACAGTTGTGAAAAGTTATTTTCTACATCTTTATACTACTGTGACAGGGAGATGTAAAGCCCCTTTTTACCGGGATTTTTGGACGGAAAAAGGTTGAAGATTTATTTCCGCGGCGCTCCGCAGCTTTCCCGGATGCGCAGGGTGCAGGGAAGGGTGATGCGCACCGGCAGCGCCTTCTGCTGTATAAAGGTATCTGTCATCTGGATTACATAGTGGGCGGCATAGCGGCCCATCTGAAAAGCCGGAGCATGGATGGTGGTCAGCGGCGGATTCAAAAAGCCGGCAGCGCTGATATCGTCAAAGCCCACAATGGAAATATCGTCCGGCACCCGGTAATTATATTTGTAAAAAGCCCTCATGGCGCCGATGGCGATGGGATCGCTGGCTGCGAAGACCGCTGTCGGGAGAGGGGAAGTTCCGTTTTTTTCGGCTTTGATCAGAGACAGAGCCATGTGATAGCCGGATTCCACCGAGAATTCCTCCTCCCGGATATAAGGTTTCCAGCACAGATCGTGCTGGGTACAGTAGCGTATGAAGGCGTCCTTGCGTTCTTCAAAATAGATGGTGGAATCTGTCAGCTGCTCCCGTCCTCCCAGATAGGCGATGTGCCGGTGGCCGAGACTGGTCAGATAATCCATGGCGTCGTAGACTGCCTGACCGAAATCCAGTGTGATGGTATTGCAGTTGATCTGAGAGGTGCGCATATCGAGAAACAGTACATGGGGGGACAGCTTCTCAAGTTCTTTCCGCTGGCTGTCACTGTATTTTCCAATGCAGATCAGGGCCGGGACATCTTTTAGTGTATCAATGTAGTTGTGATCGCTCTCAAAGGCACGGATAACTTCAATCTTTTGCTCAGCGCAGTACTGTTCTATGCCGCTCCGGATATCCTGATAATAAGGGTCTTCCGTCTCATCCAGCAGGGAAATCCACTGGAAGATACCCACTGTCATGGATGGGGCGGTATTTTTTTTCTTATTATAATGCAATTCCTGCGCGATTCGCAGGACGTTATTCCTGGTAGTTTCTGTGACGCTTAAGGTCTCGTCCTGATTGAGAATCCGTGATACGGTTGCCGTGGAGACACCCGCCCTCTGGGCAATGTCTTTTAATGTTGCCATAAGCGCCTCCTTTCTGATTTCGTTTTTTTCATTATAACAAACCCGGTAAAAAAAAGAAAGTTTTTTACTAAAATAGTAAGTGAAATTTTATAGTAAAAATTGGTAAAAACAGTTGACAAATTTACTAAAATATTTTACTATAAAGCCATAATATTAACCGACCATTTAACAAAGGGCAATGGATCAAGAAAGGAGAAGTATGTAATGGCAAAGAAAACAGGGGTGTTAAAAGAAGAATTTAAAAACGGGGTGTACAGAGATCTGCTGAAAGATATCTACGTGGATGAGGGCGTTCTGGATTATCAGACAGAACGTTACATCAAGGCACTGGAAAGCTATGAGAAGCTGTACGGAGAACAGGAAGTGGAGATTTACAGCGCGCCGGGCCGCAGCGAGGTGGGGGGCAATCATACAGACCACCAGCACGGCAAGGTACTGGCAGCGTCCATCAACCTGGATATCATCGCGGTAGTCGCTCCGAGAGAGGACGGCGTCATTGAGGTGAAGTCCGAGGGATATCCTAAGACGGTGGTTGATTTATCTTCCCTGAAACCGGTGAAGAGAGAGAACGGAACATCCATCGCGCTGATTCGGGGAGTAGCTGCCAGAATCAAAGAAATGGGATACCAGATCGGCGGTTTCCAGGCTTACGCTACCAGCGATGTGTTGAGTGGTTCCGGCCTGTCTTCCTCAGCGGCTTATGAAGTACTTATCGGAACGATTCTTTCCGGCTTATACAACGATATGAAGCTGGATGCGGTGGACATCGCCAAAATAGGGCAATACGCGGAAAACGTATATTTTGGCAAACCATGCGGACTGATGGATCAGACTGCTTCCTCCGTGGGAGGACTCATTCATATTGATTTTGCGGATCCGGACAACACATTGGTGAAAAAGATCGATGTGGATTTTGAGGCATATGATCATTGTCTGTGCATCACGGATACCAAAGGTTCTCATGCCGACCTGACCGATGAATATGCGGCCATTCCGGCGGATATGAAGAAGGCTGCCGCTTATTTCGGCAAAGAAGTGCTGCGCCAGGTGGATGAGAAAGAATTCTACGGAAAGCTGGCGGAGATCCGTGAGAAGCTCGGAGACCGTCCGGTACTTCGTGCCATCCATTTCTTTGAGGAAGAGAAGAGAGTGGATGCAGAAATCGCCGCCCTGGAACGGGGAGATTTCGATGCATTTAAGAAATGGGTGAAGGCATCCGGCGCTTCTTCTTTCCAGTATCTGCAAAACGTATTTACTGTTCGGGACTTAAATGGGCAGGGACTTTCTGTGGGCCTTGCCGTCAGTGATGCAGTACTGGGAGAGAGAGGTGTCAGCCGTGTGCATGGCGGCGGTTTTGCCGGAACCATTCAGGCGTTTGTACCGGGAGACGCGGTGCAGGAATACAAAGACGCGCTGGACGGAGTATTCGGTAAGGGAAGCTGTCATGTATTGAAAGTGAGAAAATACGGTGGTATGAAGGTTCTGTAAGAGGAATCCGGGGAGAAAAGTTGTCAGAGTAATACAGGATACAGGAAATGTAAAGGGCTGTAAAAGGAGAATATGAGATGAGTTTATATAGAGAAATTGCCAGACTGGTGGAATATGGACTGAGAACGGAGCTCATTGCTCAGGCAGATAAGAGATATATGATCAATCAGCTTCTTGAAGTGTTCCGGAAAGATGAGTATGAGGAGCAGGACGTTTCCGGAGAGGAGATCGTACTTCCGGAAGTGCTGGATGCATTGACAGACATTGCGCTGGAACGGGGAATCATCGACAGTGATGATATTGTGACCAGAGATTTGTTTGACACCAGACTGATGGGAGTCATCACGCCGCGTCCGTCCCAGGTCATCGCGGAATTTGAAGAGCTCTACGGAGAGAACCCGCAGAAGGCAACCGACGCCTTTTATAAGTTCAGCCAGGATAACAATTATATCCGCAGGGATAGGATCAAAAAAGATATCCGCTGGAAAGTGGACAGCCCGTATGGAAAGATTGACATTTCCATTAATCTTTCCAAACCGGAAAAAGATCCGAAAGCCATCGCTGCGGCAAAGAACGCACCGCAGAGTGCGTACCCGAAATGTCAGCTTTGTATGGAGAATGAAGGCTATGCCGGCAGAATGAATCATCCGGCGAGACAGAATCACCGGATCATCCCGATTTATATCAACGGAAGCCGGTGGGGATTCCAGTATTCTCCATATGTGTATTATAATGAACACTGCATCGTATTTAACGGTCAGCACATTCCGATGAAGATCGATCATTCTACTTTTGTGAAACTTTTTGATTTCATCAAACAGTTCCCGCATTATTTTCTGGGATCCAATGCGGATCTTCCGATTGTGGGCGGTTCCATTTTAAGTCATGACCATTTCCAGGGAGGACGGTATCGTTTCGCCATGGCTGATGCTGCCATGGAAAAACAGATCACCATCCCGGGATATGAGGATGTGGAAGCGGGAATCCTTCACTGGCCGCTGTCCGTCATCCGTATCCGCCACAAAGATGAAAAACGCCTGATCGCTCTGGCAGATCACATTTTAGAGAAATGGAGAGGATACACCGATGAGGAGGCGTACATTTTTGCCGAGACAGACGGAGAACCGCACAATACCATTACGCCGATAGCCAGAAAGAATGGAGAGATATATGAGCTGGATCTCACTTTGAGAAACAACATCACCACAGAAGAATGTCCGCTGGGATTGTACCACCCGCACAGTGAATATCATCATATCAAGAAGGAGAATATCGGCCTCATTGAAGTCATGGGTCTGGCAGTGCTGCCGTCCAGACTGAAAGGGGAGATGGAACTTCTGGCAGACTGTCTGGTAAAAGGAACTCCGGTTGAGGACCATGAAGAGCTTTTGAAACATAAAGAATGGGCAGAAAAGATCCGTGAAAAATATGCGGATATCAATGATTCCAATGTGATGGATATTCTGAAAGAAGAAATCGGAAAAGTATTTGTCGGCGTTCTGGAGGACGCAGGAGTGTACAAGTGTACAGAGGAAGGCAGAGCGGCCTTTGACCGTTTTATCGCCGTACTGTAAAGGATAATAAAAGGGCAGGGATACCGGACGCAGATAAAAAACTGACCTCCGGAATCTCTGCCAAAAAAGATTCCGTTATAAATTTTTCATATAGTTAAAAACAAAGAGGACCGTTTTGATCGTCATGGCATCGTGAAACTGCCGGATATCCAGACCGGTCTCTTTTTGTATCTGTTCCAGTCGATAAATGAGAGTGTTGCGGTGCATGTGAAGCCGGCGGGTAGTCTCAGCGATATTCAGATTGTTATCCAGAAAACAGTTGATCACGTGGACAGTTTCCGGCTGGAAAAAAGAAGGAGAGTCCGTGCCGATCACTTCCTGCAGATAGGCGCTGCACCGTTCCTTTGAGAGACCGTAAATGAGACGGCCGATCCCCAGTTTGTTATAAGGGTAGACATACTGGCCGGGATAGAATATCCGGCCTACATTCAGCGCCAGGCTGGCCTCCTGATAAGCGTCCGGAAGCTGATTGAGATGGCCGGTGACCGCGCTGAAAGCCACATTGACCTGAATGAGAGCCTCTGTGTTCAGCAGGTCCATTACAAGATAGGCGGTGGAGTCGAGCGTCTCCTCTGATACCTCCTCTGTAAATGTGTAGACGATGGCCAGCTGGCAGGAAGACATGGGAACCAGCCAGACGTGCGAAGTGTCTGGAAAAGCGTGTTTTAAAATGGCCATGACAGAATTATTCATGGTTTCTTTTGATTCCACGAGAAAGACTGCGCGCGGATCAGAGAGAGAAACATGCAGCCGCTTGGCGGTGTGAATGAGTTCGTGAGTCTCCAGGTCTCCGGTGATCCATTTTTTGTAAATGGCTTCTTTGCTGTTGACTTCCTTATAGGAGGCGATCAGAGAGTCAAGCTGGTGGAGAAGATAGGACTCTGTCTCCTCGGCTTCCGCTTCCGGAAGATCTGTCGTGTCGGGCAGGTCCAGGGAGAAGGACAGGCCGGTGATTCTTTTCAATTCATCCAGTTTTCTTTGCATATTCTTTTTCTCTGTATTTCTCATATATAAATCTCCTGTTTATAACTAACCTGAGCATTTATTATAACAAAACTTCGCCAAAAAGAACAGATGCCCCAGGTGAAAAATGAGGAGGACCTGAGGCATGCATTCTTTTAGAAAAAGAGAAAAACAATTATAATGCACAATGTGCATGTTTCTAATTTGTGATGGTTACTTCTGTTTCTTTATCGAATAAATGAATCTTTTCCATATCCAGAGTAAATGTAGCATCTGAACCAGATTTCAGTTTGGTGCTGGAACTTACACGGGCTGTCATCTGTGTGCCTTCCATATCGAAGTACAGATAAACCTCTGCGCCAAGCAGCTCGTAGAACTTAATCTTCGTGTTGATGTTGATACCAACAGGAGCATCCGGAGCGTCTGCTTCGTAAATATTTTCCGGACGGATACCAAGGATAACGGTCTTGCCGTCATAGTTACCGTCAATAAGCGCCTGTTTCTTGGAATCTGGCACATGCATCTCGCTGTGTCCGACTTTCAGTGTAACGTCGTTGCCGGAAATCTTAACCTTAGCATCCATGAAGTTCATCTGAGGAGATCCGATGAATCCGGCTACGAACAGGTTGCATGGATAATCGTACAGATTCTGAGGAGTATCTACCTGCTGCATGATACCATCTTTCATAACAACGATTCTTGTACCAAGGGTCATGGCCTCTGTCTGGTCATGAGTTACGTAAATGATGGTAGCGCCCAGATTCTGATGCAGTTTGGAAATCTCGATACGCATCTGAACACGAAGCTTGGCATCCAGGTTGGAAAGAGGCTCGTCCATCAGGAATACTTTCGGGTTACGCACGATGGCACGTCCCATGGCAACACGCTGTCTCTGACCACCGGAAAGAGCGTTCGGCTTACGGTCAAGGAGTTTGTCGAGGTCAAGGATCTTGGCAGCTTCACGAACCTTTTTGTCGATCTCATCCTTTGGCACTTTACGAAGCTTTAAGCTGAATGCCATATTGTCGTATACTGTCATATGCGGATACAGAGCGTAGTTCTGGAAAACCATGGCAATGTCACGGTCCTTCGGCTCGATGTTGTTCATCAGCTTGCCGTCGATACGGAACTCACCATCGGAAATATCCTCCAGACCTGCGATCATACGAAGTGTAGTGGATTTACCACATCCGGATGGTCCGACGAAAATGATGAACTCTTTATCTGCAATCTCCAGATTAAAATCGGTTACGGCATGATAACCGTTCGGGTAAACTTTCTGGATACCCTTTAAAGATAATGTTGCCATAGAAATGTATCCTCCTTTAATATGTGTATATATAAAAAATATATATTCGGTGAACGATTTTGATTACTTTCTTAGTTTAAACCAAAGGAACGCATCCGGCAATGGCACAAATAACTAAAATTTTCGAAAAATTATGGTTAAAGACAACATTCTGAGCGGATCAGCCTTTCTGTGCCGGTGCATTATACTCAAAAATGCAGTATTCATAGGCGTTGATGATTTCTGTTCCTTTATATTTGTCATAGCGGTGAAAATCACAGCCGTAGTTCTTATGTACATGTCCGTGAATGAAATAGCGGGGCTGGTAACGGTCCAGCAGGTGGCAGAAAGTTTCAAAACCCCGGTGGGGAAGATCTTCGCCATCGTTAATGTTCCGGGCCGGCGCATGGGTCAGCAGGATATCGATACCGCCATGGCGAAGGAGAGAGAGCGTTCTCTTTTTGGCCCGGCGGTGCATTTCCTTCTCTTCATACTGGTACTCTCCGTCATTGTAATTCATGGAGCCGCCAAGTCCAAGAATGCGGATACCCTCATGAACGTAGAGCTTGTCATCCACGCAGATACAGCCTTCCGGCGGTTTACGTTTATACTGCGTGTCGTGGTTGCCGTGCACATACAGTACAGGCGCATGGGACATGGTGACCAGGAAGGAAAGATATTCCGCCCGGAGATCTCCGGCAGACAAGATCAGGTCGATGTCCGCGAGTTTCTTTTTTTCGTAGTAATCCCAGAAATAGGGAGACTCAATGTCCGATATTGCTAAAATTTTCATGGAAGCCGGTCCTCCTCTTTTACTCCCTGTACAGCTGCCAGGTCCCGTGCCGGTTCATCCAGATCGTCTTTGGAAGGAATGGAGCCGACGATATTCTGCGCCAGCCAGTCCATGGTGATGATTTCCTCCGATGTCAGCGCGTCGGAAGACTGTCCTTTGACGACCCCGTTCTGCGAGTACATAATGCCGGAAAATGGATTGAAATCCCCCCGGCAGATGGTTTCTTTTAATAAAGCGATCAGGCGGGAAGTGCCGATCGGAAGTCTGTGCGAACAGATCACATCCACGATGCCCGAGGACATGCCCCACCAGTAGTTGAGTCCTTTGGTGGTATCTTTCTCATCATCAAGCTTCCAGCTGCCGTTCATGACGTTGCGGATCATCTGCTCATAAAAACGTCCCCAGTTCCAGACCGGCATAGCCATATTCCAGATGGAATCTCCGTCCGGACAATAGAGGCCAAACTGCTGGTCGTACATACCTGGCGCCGTGGAATCTTTGCCGGAAATGACAGAAATATCATGATCCGCGAAGAAAGTCTTTTTCACCGGGTGAGTGCGCCTTGACCATTCCAGATAAACGGTCGCCCGGGGATTGACCATCTGAGCACCCAGGGCAAAGGCGTTGATGCTGGCGATATTCCCGTAGATCGGGTAATCGGCGACATAGCCGATCTTGTCATTTTCCGCCATGGCACCGGCGATGGCGCCCATGAGAAACTTCGCTTCGTGCATCCGGGCATAGTAGGTACGGATATGCTTGTGGGAAGTATTCAGGGAACAATTTAAAATCTTCACTTCCGGGTGATCGATGGCGGCCTTCAGACTTTCCTTCAGGAAAATCGGAGAAGTGGTGAAAATCAGATCGTTGCCGGCGTCAATAGCCTTTTGGAGCAGCCCGGCAATATTTTCCAGGGTTCCGTTTTCGTAGTAGGAAGTAGTCACCTGGTCAGAAAACGCCTGCTGCAGGTGCGCCCGCCCCAGGTCGTGGGCGTAGGACCAGCTGGAAGTATACACAGTCCGTGCGTAGATAAAGCAGACCCGGAGCTTTTTGGTGCCTGCAGGGATGAGACGGAGCAGCAGGTTCTTTTTTTTGCTCTCGCCGGGATCCATCTGCAGAGCGACCGATTGATCAGACTGCAGCAGCTGAAATTCATCCCGGGTCTTTTTCAGTTTCTTTTTCAGTTCGGCAGCGCTGTCTGTCTGCAGGGAATCATAGCCGTACAGATCGATATAATAGAGGAACGCATCTCCCGGAAGCACGGAAGACTTCTTTTTCTCTGCGGAGTTCTCAAGAGAATTCAGCACGGTGGTTCCCGGAATCAGAGAAGTCTTTTTCTCATCCAGTGCTTCAAACGCTTTCTGGAAAAGAGCGTAGGAGGAATGAAAAGTCTTCCGGTCTTCATTACTCCATGGTTCATTGGGCATTTTGCCCACGAGACGCTGCAGGCGCGCAAAGCTGCCCGGACGCGAAAACCAGATGTCATTGATTTCTGACAGGCTGTAAAAATCCATAAATTCGTAATAGATGCGGGTTTCCTTATCATCACTCTGGGGAGGAATGATGCGGATGACATTGGCGGGAATGGAAACTGCACCGAAATATTTCAGTACACTGACCCGCTTATTGCCTTCTTCCACATAAAATTCATTCATGAATTCATAGGCCTTGATGGGTTCCCGGATGCCTTCGTTGAGATGAGCGTTACAGAGGGAGATCCATTTGGAAGCAAATTCTGTATTCTCCTTTAAAACAGGATAGAAGCTCTTGCTGAAAGACTGGCTTCTGCCCTTGCTTTTTGTCCCCACGATCCGGTCGACCGGTATGGATACCAGACCGAGAGAAACCTCCGCCGGTGCTGTGATATGCCGTTCTTCAAGAATGGTATCAAGGACTGCCGGGGAGCCGCCTTCTTTTTTGCCGAGGTGACAGGCTTTTTCGTAATTCATTTTTGCGTCCGCGTTTGTTGCAATCATTGTAAATTCTCCTAATCATTCTGGCGACGAATATGTCAAAGGTTTAACCTGTTTTCCTGAGCTTATGATACTCGTCGGTGGAAACCTTTGTCAATGAAAAATTGGCATTTTTTACGGTAAATCCAGGTTATTAAAGCAAGAATTTGTCCTTGTGCAATAAAATTCTTTTTGCTATAATTAACAAAATGTATCAATCGAATGACATAATAAGACGGACGGATTGATTTTTTTTATGAGTATAATGTAAAAAATAAGTTTATTTTTGAGCATTTTCACATAAAAACCAGATAAAATCGCTTCTTTGTACAGAGAAATATATTGTGATTTGTGTTATGATACCGGATAGGCCTGTGCGGGTATGGCAGCGCAGATAAATTATTGTACAAAGGAGAAAGCAGGTGTGATAATAAAAAAAGAGAAATAGAGGAGACAGCAATATATGAAAAAAGATTTTTTAGTCAATGAAAAGTATCTGAATATTCCAATCTGCGCTCAGAAAGATGAGAAATTGCTGCGGCTTTATCTTCTGGATCGGGAAACAGGAAAAGAAGAGAAACTGACAGAGGTCATGGTTCCTGTGGATACGGAACAGAGCGGACAGTATGACTGCAATTTTTATGCGCAGATTCCGGTGGATCAGTACCAGGGTCAGGAACTGCGGGTCGTCATGGAAGACGTACCGGAGATTTTTGCGGAGGGAATCCACATTTCAGACAAGCAGGAAGAGGCTGCGGATACTCATCCGGTGATTCACTTTGCGGCCAGAAGCGGCTGGACGAACGATCCCAACGGTATGATTTATGATAACGGGGTATATCACCTGTATTTTCAGTATAATCCGTTCGGTATCCAGTGGAATAATATGAGCTGGGGGCATGCGGTGAGCCGCGATCTGCTTCACTGGGAGCAGGTGGATTCTGTTATGTTTCCGGATGCGAACGGCACCATTTATTCCGGCTGTGCCATCAGAAACGACCGGGGGCTTCTGGGTCTTCCGGAAGACGCGCTGCTGTTTTTTTATACAGCGGCCGGCGGTAACGATGAGTGGAGCAAAGGACAGCAGTTTACGCAGAAGATTGCCTATAGCCTGGACGGCGGCAGGACTCTGCATAAGATGAAAGAACCGTGTGTGCCGGTGATTTATCCGGACAGCCGGGATCCGAAGGTATACTGGCATGAAGAGTCCGGCGCCTATATTATGGCTCTCTGGCTCCGGGGCAATGATTTTGGTATTCTGCGCTCCGAAGATCTTAAGAACTGGGAGCTGGTGGATGAATTTACTTTAAAAGACGGCTGGGAGTGCCCGGACATTTTTGAGCTTTCTTCTGAGGATGGAGAGAAATGCTGGTTTTTCTGGTCAGCAGACGGATTTTATTATGAGGGTGAGTTTGACGGCCATGATTTCAAGACAGACGGGGAGAAAAAGTGGGCATATATTTCAGGAGTTCCTTATGCCGCGCAGACTTTTTCCGGCGTGAACGGCCGTGTAATATCTATTCCATGGCTCCGCGTGAAGAATGACGGAAGGAATTATACCGGTGCTTACGGCATACCGGTGGAGCTGTCCTGCAAGAAGACGGACGAAGGATTTATCATTGTTCAGAAACCTGTGAAAGAATTAATGGAACAGGCAGTGAAGATCACAGAGCGCCTGATTCCGGATGAAAACAATACAATCCGCTATCAGCAGGAAGAGAAGAAGGCGCTGGTGATCCGCCTGACTCTCGAGGAGAATCTGCTGGAGAATCTCCGCTGGAAGATCAATGGAAGCTGGGTGGAGTACGTACCGGAAACCGGTAATTTTATGGTAGACAGAGATGCTTTTCAGGCTAAGGCATGGCAGAATCATCTTCTTTTTATTATTGATGACAGGATTCTGGAAGTATTTTTTGAAAATGGTGAGCAGATGGGTACCTTTGAACTGCATAACACAGAGGTGTCCCTGGAGATGCCGCTTGTCCATGTGGAGGAGTATGACATTTTTGAAGTCGGCAGATAAAGCGGCCTTTCCGGGAAACATATGACCGGAAAAACAGAGGAGAAAATAGTCTGTACGAATCAGAGGGGGTATCTGTAAATCGAAAGACAGATAAAGGAGAAGTAAAATGGCAACTTTGAAGGACGTTGCGAGGGAAGCTGGTCTGACGGTGACGACAGTATCCCGGGTGCTGAATAACCGGGGGTACATCAGCGACAATGCCCGCCAGAGGGTGGCGGAGGCCATGAGAAAGCTGAATTATCGGCCCAATGAGCTGGCACGTTCTTTGCAGAATAAAAGTTCAAATACTATAGGGGTGATCGTCCCGCATATCAGGCATCCGTATTTTGCCGAAATGATCAGCAATCTGGAAAATGAGGCCCACAAAAAGGGATATAAGATGCTTTTATGTAATTCCCAGGGACGGGATGAGAAGATGCTGGAGTATGTGGAAATGTGTTACAGCAACCGGGTGGAAGGTCTGGTTTTGTTCAGCGGTACAGTGGATGCCTCTGCCTTTGAGAAATTAGACATTCCTATTATTACCGTGGAGAGGTACGTGGATACTGCGACGGCATCGGTGGAATGTGACAATATACAGGGGGGAGCGCTGGCAGCCAAAAAGCTGATTTCGTCGGGATGCCGGCATCTGCTGCATATCGGAAGTTTTACAGATACACCTATGTCGGCGGACAGCAGGGTGGTTGGTTTCCGTCAGATGTGCGCGGAATATGGGATTCCGTTTCTCGAGATCATGACGGAAGTGGTACAGTTTGATGCGTTGAATTACAGCGAGATGATTGAAAAGACCCTGCGGGAGCATCCGGATATTGACGGACTTTTTGCCAACAGTGACGTGATCGCCGCTCAGGCCATTCAGATCTGCCGGAAAATGGGGATCAGTGTGCCGGAACAGATCAAGATCATCGGTTTTGATGATTCTATGATTGCCGTTGCGACAGCGCCGCAGCTGACAACAATACACCAGCCTATCAAAGAAATGGCGACCATTGCCATAGAGCTTCTGGACAAAGCAGTGGCCGGACAGCTGGTGGCAAAGCGGACGGTGCTTCCGGTCTATCTGGTGGAACGGGAGAGTACGTGAGAATTTTATAAAGAAAACAGAAAGCTGCCGCGCGCAATATGCGCCGGCAGCCTTCTGTTTTCTCTCAAAATCTGTATGTGTCCTTACGTCATTGTCTGTTTGAGTGGATAGTTATTACAACCTTTACAAATCCTGATTTACGAATCCGGCAGCAGATCTTCCTGGGTCAGTGCCCGGATCAGCGCCACGCTGTCATCCAGATGTTCCGTGTTGGAGATGATGACAGCGTAGAGCGGCTGGTCCTCTTCGGTTTCTCCAGTGGAAATCTGATCTTCCGGCTTGTTATAGCGTTCTTCAAATTCCGTGCCTTCCAGATTGACTGCGTAATTGCCGTCAATGCCGGCAGAGGTATCAATCTCACCGTTTTCATCTACCTGAAGATTGGCGGTATTGAAGTCGATCATGCCACGGTTGGAGAGGTCTGTGTATAAATCTTCCGGCAGTGCGGTGTCTAAAGGCATGCAGGCATTGATAGCCAGCAGATAACTATACATATCAGCGTTACAGATGGCCACGTCCATGCGCTGGGAGGAGACGGTGGTCATGACCTCAATTTCGTTGAGGTAGTAGTAGGAATTGTCGTAATCAAAAGGCTGATCTTCGTTCAGTTCCACTATACCTGGTTTGCCGTCGGCTGTCAGCTCTTTTTCAAACTGATGAAACCAGTAGACGCAGCTGTCTTCTGTATTTAAAACGGCGTAAACCTGCAGACGCCGGGGTTTCTGTCCTTCCCAGAGCATATGGGCGAAGACACAGACTACAATAACAAGAGTCACGAAAATTGTGGCAGGAAGCTTGTAATAGTCCCAGAAAAATTCAAGTTTTTTAAAACCTTTCAGACGTTTGAAAGTATTCCAGTCTCTTTTCAGTTCTTGCCGGAAAATGGAAGGCTCCTTTTCTTTTTTCATAACGGAAATAAGTCCTTTCTGTTCTGTGTGGTGGCTCTCAAATGATTTTGAGAGCGGTTTCTTCTATAAAATAAATCATCTTTTTCTGAAATCACAGCAGCCATTTCATATCGTCGTCCGGCGGAACGATTTTATCATCGCTGGTATTTTGAGTGCCGTCCGGACTGTCTGTCCCGTCAAATTCATCTTCCTCAAAAGGCTTCGGCAGATACGGATCCAGGATAGTGAGAAGGATGGCGGTATGGTTCTCCGCGATGAAGGCCGGGGCAATAAAGATCAGTCCGATCAAAAGATGGCAGGCCCAGATGCCCAGGGCCAGGGAGAAAAACATATAAAGAGTGCGCGGAAAATTCTTGATGCACAGGGTGAACGCCCAGATCAGGATCTGTTTGTTGGTCCGCTCAAATTTGGCCAGCAGAGGGAAAGTATACAGAGTGACTGCCAGCCACACGACAAACAGAACCACAAAGAAAAACAGGAAAAATGTGTAGATCCCCCGTCCGGAGTGGTAACACAGATAGATATCCAGAGCCAGGAAGGCGCCGATCAGAGTGAGAGGAATCCCCAGCTGCACACCCTGTTTAAAGTTCTGTTTGAATGATTTGAAAAAATCTCTGGAAGGGTAGCCGCCGTCTCCGCGCAGAATACCAAACATACCGTAGTAAAGTCCCGTGGTGGCAGGCCCGATGGTGAACACTGGCAGACAGCATAGAAGCCACAGACAGTTCAGAACAAAGATGTCAAAAACTCTGCCCATGGCCACCC
>ERZ1643250.888-NODE-888-length-28705-cov-7.244154_pt1 | contig 28705 bp, 25 predicted proteins | sample MGYA00579262_ERZ1643250 | MGnify/ENA primary metagenome ERZ1643250 (study PRJEB29033, sample SAMEA4952265) | chicken gut metagenome | biome: Broiler Chicken; feature: Gastrointestinal Tract; material: Caecum | place: Ireland | collected 2018 | study: Broiler... | reverse complement strand
GATGGTGAGATATTCCAATGAGGCTGTTACCCGACAGCCGCCTGCAGGATTTTAAAATTGATTACATCAACATAATGTGTTTATTGGTGGAAAGGAAGCAGATGTAATGCAAAAAATCGCAAGAAAATTAGAAAAGAAAAGATTGGTAAGGTACAAAGAAGGGGCAGAGATGTATAGTATGGGAATGAACAAATTTCAGGCATTGGCAAAAGATGCGGGTGCTATATTGAAAATAGATAGAATGGTATTAGTTGATTTAGACACATTTGATGAGTATCTCGAGACGTTTCGTGTGAAATAAAAAAGAAAAGAGTTTTCGTATAACTAAAAATAAGGATTGACTTTTCGTTAAACAAAAAGTATAATGATAATGGAATGGATGGAGGTGTATGATGTGGCCAGAACAGGAAGGCCGAAGTCAGATAATCCTAAAAATAGTATGATTGGATTGAAGCTGACAGAGGATGAAGCCGCAAAACTTAGAGAGTATGCGTCCAAACATGACATGACCATAACAGAAGTGTTACAAAGAGGAATCGATTTACAATATGAAATGGAAAAGTCCTCAAAGTAGCTAGTGCGAAAACTCTTTCCTTGAGAAAGGAGCGGATATGGCGCAGTCAAGGAAAGATAATAAAGGGAGGGTTTTAAGGAAAGGCGAAACGCAACGTAAATGTGATGGGAAATATGTCTATACATATACTGATCCGGAGGGACGGAGAAAAAGTATATATTCCAAAGACATTAAGACGTTGAGAGAGCGAGAAGAACAGTTGATTAAAGACCAGTTGGACGGATTGGATACATATGTTGCTGGAAGTGCGACCGTCAATTTTGTTTTTGACAGGTATATTTCTACTAAAGCGGAACTACGGAAAACAACCATGACGAATTATAAGTATATGTATAACCGTTTTGTCAGAGATGGTTTTGGCAGAAGGAAAATTGCTGGGGTAAAATTTTCTGATGTGTTACAGTTTTACCAGCATTTGCTAAGAGATAAACAGATGCAAATTAACACATTGGAAACCATTCATACGGTGCTTCATCCAACATTTCAATTAGCATTAAGAGATAATATTATCCGAACCAATCCCACCGATGGGGTTATGGCGCAGATAAAGAAACAGCCAGGAAGAAATCACGGTGTTCGACACGCTTTGACGTTGGAACAACAACGAGCCTTTATTCGATATATAGAGAGCAACCCGATGTTTGACCGATGGATAACAATTTTCAAGTTTTTGCTTGGAACAGGATGCAGAATCGGCGAAGCAATCGGAATTAGATGGGAAGATATAGATTTTGATAAGAGACTGATCAATATCAATCACAGCTTGGTTTACTATAGCAGAGAGTATAAAGATCATCCCATGTCTACGTTTTCTATATCCCTGCCAAAGACAGAAGCAGGTATACGGATTGTTCCGATGATGGGCGCTGTTTATGAAGCGTTACAAAAAGAATGGTTTGAGCAAGAAAAAAATGGTTTTAATGAAACAGAGATTGATGGAATGAAAGGCTTTGTTTTCACGAACCGTTTTGGAAATGTTCATAATCCTCAAGCAATCAATCGGGCAATCAAGCGTATCTATCAATCGTACAATGCAGAAGAAGTGGTAAAAGCAGCAAAAGAACACAGAGAGCCACTTTTGATACCACATTTCTCATGTCATCATTTGAGACATACCTTTTGTTCAAGGCTTTGTGAGAATGAAACAAATTTAAAAGCGATTCAGTCCATTATGGGTCATGCAAATATTGAGACCACACTGGACATTTATGCGGAAGTCACTGAAAACAAGAAACACGAAGTAATCGAGAAGTTAGCACATAGTGTAGACGTATTTTAGGAAAGAGTCCTATCTAGGACTGATAGAGAGTACGACAAAATATGTGCTGTACGACAAGAGTACGACAAAATTAAGGGTCTTAATCAGTTTTAAGGGTTTATTTTATGACTGGTAAAAGGCTGTAAAGTGTTTTAATAAAGGGAAATAAAATGTATGTAATGTGTTTGATTTAAAATCCGGACAATGTGATCAAGAAGTTTATCAAGGTATCCAGCGACCATGGCGTGGATGTCTACAGGATTTTTGACAGTATGAACTGGATGGAAAATATGAAGCTGCCGGTGGAAGAGGCATTAAAGACCGGGAAAATTGTGGAGGGAGCCATCTGCTACGCCAGCGATATGATGGATCCGAAAGAGACCACTTACACCCTTGATTATTATTGCAGGAAGGCGGCGGAACTGGAAGCCATGGGCTGCCACTGCATTGCCATCAAGGACATGTCTTCCCTGTTAAAGCCTTACGCGGCGAAGAAGCTGGTGGAGGCTCTGAAGAAAGAAGTGCATGTGCCGATTCATCTGCACACGCATGATACCGCCGGTAATGGGATCGGAACCTACCTGATGGCTGCCGAGGCCGGCGTGGATATCGTGGACTGCGCCATCGGTTCCATGAGTTCCCTGACCAGCCAGCCGTCCATGAACTCTCTGGTGGAAGCGCTGCGGGGAACGGAGAGAGATACCCGGATTGATCCGGAGGGACTTCTGGTGCTGGATGAATATTATGCCCATGAGCGGAAAGTATATAAGGTTTTCGAGAGCGGCATCGACGCGCCGGATACGGCCATTTATCAGTATGGCATGCCGGGAGGACAATATTCCAACTTTACGGCCCAGTTAAAAGAAATGGGCGTAGTCAATAATTTTAAGGAGATACGCAGATTATATAAAGAGGCCGATGAATTGCTGGGCAATATCATCAAGGTGACCCCTACTTCCAAGGTGGTGGGCGATCTGGCCATTTTCATGCAGAGGAACAATCTGACGAAAGAGAATATTTTTACGGAAGGAAGAGAACTGTCCTATCCGGATTCCGTGGTGGAATACTTTGAGGGACTGCTCGGACAGTCGGAAGGCGGTTTTCCGGAAGAGTTCCGGCGCATTGTGTTGAAAGACAGAACGCCGATTGAAGGGCGGCCGGGCGCGCTTCTCCCCGATGTGGATTTTGATAAGATTGCGGAATTCCTCCGGGAGAATTACTATATGGATACCATGGAGAAACCAGAGGTCATGGAACAGAAGGTGTTAAGCTATGCGCTGTATCCGAGAGTTTATGAGGATTACTGCGAGCATTTCCAGGCCTACAATGATGTGTCCAAACTGGAAAGCCATGTATATTTTTACGGGCTGCGTCCCGGGGAGGAGACAGTCATCCAGATTGAGGAGGGCAATGATATCCTCATCAAATTTGTACAGATGTCAGAACCGGACGAAAAAGGATACCGGACGCTTCAGTTTGAGGTGAATGGATTCTACCGGGAGACCCGTGTTCTTGATAAGAATTTTGAGGTGAAGGCAGACCGCCGTCTGAAAATGGATCCGAGAAATCCGGGACATCTGGGGGCCTCTATGCCTGGTATCATCAGTGATATCAAGATTAAGGAGGGCGATGTGGTGAAGAAGAATATGCCGCTCATGACCATCGAAGCCATGAAGATGGAGACGACGGTCACTTCCCGGGTTTCCGGCGTTGTGGATAAGATCTATGTTTCCGAGGGCGATGAGGTCAACCAGGATGCGCTGCTGGTATCTTTCATTCTTGATGAGGAAGAGATGAAAAATGTCACTCATCCGGAACTTCCGGAAATGGATCTGGCCTCCCTCTATGAAGATGATTTTAAGACCGTTTCCATAGATGGTGAAATTGAGAAAAAAGAATAGAAGCCGGATTTTGTACATAATCATCCGGAAGGGAGAATGCTGCCGTGGATTTTGCCGCCGCCGCTTACTCTGTTTTGACGGAATTACCTGCTTGTGGTATGATGGGGAATGGAAAAAGCGGACGGCGGCTTTTTTTGGCTTGTCGCCAGGATGGGGACGGCAGGACACCGGGATGAGATCCGTTGGAACGGATGTATCCTTTCAGCCGTGGGATTCATAATATTATCATAATGGAATTCAAATTATATAATATAGAAGAAAGACAGGAGGAAGAACCGATGAAAGAAAATGCATGGTTAACATATGATGAAAAGGATATGGAAGCGCTGGAAAAACTCTCCGGCGAATATAAAGATTTTCTGAGCAGATGCAAGACGGAAAGAGAATGTACAACATTTTTTAAAGAGGAGGCCGAAAAGGCCGGATACCGTTCCCTGGAGGATCTTGTTGCAGAAGGAGTATCCGTCAAGGCAGGGGATAAAGTGTACGCCGTGGGCATGGGTAAGACTATCGCTTTGTTCCAGGTGGGCAGGAAGCCGCTCACAGACGGAATGAATATTCTCTGCGCTCATATTGATTCCCCGCGGCTTGATCTGAAACAGGTGCCGTTATATGAGGATACGGAACTGGCCTTTCTGGATACCCATTATTACGGTGGTATCAAGAAGTATCAGTGGGTGACGATTCCCCTGGCTCTCCACGGCGTCATCGCCAAAAAAGACGGTTCAGTGATGGAAGTCAATATCGGGGAAGACCCGGAAGACCCGATCGTCTATGTGACGGATCTTCTGGTACACCTGGCATCGAAACAGCTGGCGAAAAAAGGCAGCGAGGTGGTAGCCGGTGAGAATCTGGATATCCTGGTGGGAAGCCGTCCGCTGGAGGGAGAAGAAAAAGATGCGGTGAAAGCCAATGTACTGCGTCTTCTCAAAGAGAAATATGACATGGAAGAGGATGATTTCCTTTCCGCAGAGATTGAAGTGGTTCCGGCAGGACCGGCCAGAGACTGCGGTCTTGACAGGAGTATGATTGCCGGATACGGCCATGATGACCGTGTCTGCGCTTTTCCGTCTTTCCAGGCTATGATAGAGACAGAGGCTCCGGAGCGGACATCCTGCTGTATCCTTGTGGATAAAGAAGAAATCGGCAGTGTAGGCGCCACTGGTATGCAGTCCATGTTTTTTGAAAATGCGGTGGCAGAACTTCTGGCCCTCGCAGGCATGGATTCCAATCTGGCTGTGCGCCGCACCATGGCACGGTCAAAGATGCTTTCTTCCGATGTGAGCGCCGCCTATGATCCGGCCTACAGCGAAGCCTTTGAGAAAAGAAACAGCGCTTACTTCGGAAAGGGTCTGGTTTTGAATAAATATACCGGTTCCAGAGGTAAATCCGGCTCCAATGACGCCAACGCAGAATATCTGGCACAGCTTCGCAGGATTTTTGATAACAATAAGGTAGCATTCCAGACAGCGGAACTGGGTAAGGTTGACTATGGCGGAGGCGGAACCATCGCGTATATCGCGGCCCTCTACGGCATGGAAGTGGTGGACAGCGGCGTGGCGGTTCTCAGCATGCATTCTCCTTGTGAGATCATCAGCAAGGCAGACTTATATGAGGCGAAGAAAGGTTATGCAGCATTTCTGAAAGAGGCATGAGAATGAATTGTCAGGAAGCACAGTCAAATATCATGAACTATATCAACCACAATCTGAGCAATGAGCAGACGAAGGAATTTATTGAGCATATTTATTCCTGCCCCAACTGCCAGGATGAACTGGAGATTAATTATATTGTGATGGTTGGTCTGCAGCAGCTGGATGATGGAGAGATTTTGTCGGTGGATTTCAGAAAAAAACTGAAAGAAGACATGGATATGCGATATAAGGAGGCTGTCAGGGAGGAGGAGAGAAGCCGTTCGATCCGGGTCATCCTTGCTGCCTTCCTCATTTCGTTGTTCTTGTGGATTCTGGGCAAAGTACTTGCGTTTATTGTATAGATTTTTAAGTAGAAGAAAGGACACAGCATCATGGCGGAAAATAAAATCATGCTTCTGGACGGGCACAGCCTGCTGAACCGCGCTTACTACGGTCTGCCGGTACTGACCAACGCAGAAGGAAAACATACCAATGCGGTGCTCGGTTTTTTGAATATTATGCTCCGATATATGGAGGAGGAGAGGCCGACTCATCTTCTGGCGGCTTTTGACAGAAAGGAGCCGACATTTCGGCATCTGAAATATAAAGAATATAAGGGAACAAGAAAACCGATGCCTGAAGAATTGAGGGAACAGGTTCCTCTCATGAAAGAGGTGCTTTCTTCCATGGGCATTCCGGTGGTGACACAGGCAGGCATCGAGGCGGACGATATTCTTGGAACCATCGGGCGGGAAGCGGAAAAGGAAGATTTTTCCGTCGTCATTGTATCCGGCGATCGGGATCTTTTACAGCTGGCGACGGAACATACCAAGATCAAGATTCCGAAGACCAGGGCCGGCGGCACGGTGACAGAAGACTATTTCGCAGCCGATGTGGAAAAGCTTTACGGTGTGACGCCCACAGAGTTCATTGATATGAAAGGACTTATGGGAGACGCTTCCGATAATATCCCGGGTGTTCCGGGCATCGGAGAAAAAACAGCGGCAAAGCTGATACAGAATTATCATTCCATTGAGAATGCCCACGATCATCTGGAAGAGATTAAGCCGGCCAAGGCCAAAAATAATTTGAGAGAATATTATGATCAGGCTCTTTTGAGCAAAGATCTGGCCACCATCAAGACGGACTGCTCCCTGGATTATCAGTTCCAGGACGCGGTAGTCGGCGACATTTTTACAAAAGATGCCTATCATCTTTTCAAAAAGCTGGAATTAAAGAGCCTGTTTAAATATTTTGAGGAAGATCAGAAAGAAAAAAATGAACTGCAGATTACGGTGACCAGCGATCTGGCGGAGGCGGATGCCATTTTTGATGCGGTGCGCGCAGCGGGAAAAGAAGGAGAAGCCGCCGGATATGGTGTCATCGGAAGCGCCGGAGACTGCCGGGGCATCTCCTTAAGCTGGAACGATAAAACGGCCCTTCTTCTGACGGGAGGGCTGCTGACGGAAGATCAGCTGAAAGATTCCGTGCTTGCTCTCCTGGCTGCCGGCATGTCTTTGTATGTGCTTGACTATAAGGCGCTGCTGCATTTTGATGAGCGTCTGCGGGAGTATGAGAAGCAGATTGAGGACGTGGGTATTCTCGCCTATCTGCTCAATCCGCTGCAGTCAGCGTATGACTATGACGATATTGCCAGAGATTATCTGGATCTGGTGGTGCCGTCCAGAAAAGAAGTGTGCGGAAAACAGGAATTGTCAGAAGTATTTTCTGCTGAAAATGAAAAAGCAGTGAATATGGCCGGGCTTCTTTCCTACGTCCCTCGGAAGGCCTGCCCGATTCTCAAAGAAAAACTGAAGGAACATGACATGGAGGAGCTCTATCTGCAGATTGAGCGGCCTACCACAGCGACCCTCTATGACATGGAAAAATACGGGATTTCAGTGGAGAAGGATGCTCTGAAAGAATATGGCGAACAGCTGACCGGGCGCATTGAGGAGCTGGAGGAATCCATCCATACCCAGGCGGGAAAAGATTTTAATATCAATTCTCCAAAGCAGCTGGGGGTGGTTTTGTTTGAAGATTTGAAGATGCCTTTTGCCAAGAAGACAAAGACGGGATATTCCACCAGCGCGGACATCCTGGAGAAACTGGCGCCGGATTATCCCATTGTGTCAGATATTCTCGAGTACCGGCAGCTGACAAAGCTGAAATCGACCTATGCGGACGGACTGGCTGCCTTTATCGGAGAAGACGGGAAGATTCACAGCGTTTTTCACCAGAAGGTGACCGCCACCGGACGGTTGTCCAGTTCCGATCCGAATCTTCAGAATATTCCGATCCGGATGCCGCTGGGACGGGCCATCCGGAAAGTGTTTGTGCCGGAACCGGGATATGTGTTTGTCAGTGCCGATTATTCGCAGATTGAACTGCGAGTGCTGGCCCACATGGCGGATGATAAGAATCTCATTGACGCCTACCGGCACAATGCGGATATTCACACCGCCACCGCTTCCCAGGTATTTGGGGTGCCGGTGGAGGAAGTGACGCCGCTTCTTCGCAGAAGCGCCAAGGCGGTAAATTTCGGAATCGTCTATGGGATCAGCGCCTTCGGACTCAGCCAGGACCTCAATATCTCACGGAAGGAAGCCAACGAGTATATCGAGCGGTATTTTGCCACCTATCCGGGTATCAAAACCTATCTGGACGGCAATGTCGCTTTCGCGAAAGAACATGGATATGTGAAGACGTTATACGGAAGAATCCGTCCGATTCCGGAACTTTCGTCCAGTAACTTCATGCAGAGAAGTTTCGGGGAGAGGGCCGCCATGAATTCTTCCATCCAAGGAACGGCGGCGGATATCATCAAAATTGCCATGATCCGCGTAAGCCGCCGGCTGAGGGAAGAGAATCTTTCCTCCCGTCTGATTCTGCAGATTCACGATGAGCTGCTCGTGGAGACAAAAGAAGAAGAGATCGGGGAAGTGTACAACATTCTGAAAGAAGAGATGATGGGAGCTGCGGATTTGAGTGTGCCGCTCCTGGTAGATATCGAAAAAGGAAAAACATGGTATGAAGCAAAATAAAAAATATATTCCCGCCATCGGCATCACCGGCGGCGTAGGTTCCGGAAAGAGTGTCGTCATGGATCTTCTGGAGAAAGAGTTTGGCGCGGCTGTCATTCTGGCGGACCTGGTGGCCCACGATCTGATGGAGCCGGGCGCCATCAGCTACCGGCAGATTGTGGCTGAATTTGGTACAGAGATACTTGACGGGGAGGGACGGATTCACCGTCCTTCCCTGTCAAAAATTGTGTTTGGACATCCGGAACGTCTGAAACGGTTAAATGAGATCACGCACCCGAATGTCAAGGAAGAGATCCTTGCCCGTATCGCCCGTTTCCGGGAAGAGGGAAAGGTTTCCATGGTCGCTGTGGAGGCGGCGCTCTTGATCGAGAACGGTTTTGAGGAAATACTCGATGAACTCTGGTATGTGTATGTAAAGGAAGAGACGAGAATCCATCGTCTGATGGAAGGCCGCGGCTACAGCGAGGAGAAGAGCCGTTCCATCATGAAACAACAGCTTAGAGACGGGGAGTTTCGCAGCCACTGCAGCCGGGTCATTGACAATAATCAGGATGTGGACAGCCTGAGGGCACAGCTGACACAGATCTTTGAAGAAAAGAAATTATTTTAAGAATTTGTGCAGGAAGGTTTACGCAGAATAAATTTTGTTATATAATGAACACCTGTAAAAAGTCGGATAACAAGAAGGATGAGAAAACATGGAATTAGCAAGTATTGCCAGCGGAAGCAGCGGCAATTGTATTTACATAGGCAACCGGGACTCCCATTTTCTGGTGGATGCGGGGATCAGCCGCAAGCGTATTGTGGAAGGCCTGGAGGAGATGGAGATCAAACCGGAAAATATTGACGGGATTTTTGTCACCCACGAGCATATGGACCACATCAGCGGACTGGGTGTATTCCTGCGGAAATATCCGGTGCCGGTGTATGCCACGGGAAAGACCATCGACTGTATTCTGAAGACCCGGTCTCTCGGGAAGGTGGATCCGGATCTGTTTGTCTCTGTATCCCCGGATCATCCTGTGAAGGTGGGAAATGTGAAGGTGGAGGCGTCCAGTGTCTATCATGACGCGGCGGATCCTGTCTGTTATACCTTTCAGGATGAGGAGTCCAAGGTGGGCATTGCCACAGATTTCGGGACTTATGATGATTATCTGGTGGACAAGATGCAGGGGTGTGAGTCTCTGCTGGTGGAGGCCAACCATGATCTTAACATGCTGATGGTAGGGCCGTATCCGTATCCGCTGAAGAGAAGAATCATGGGGAATACCGGGCATCTGTCCAATGAGCGCGCCGGGCAGTTTCTGTCCAGGGTGATCGGAAAGAACTGCCGGAATATTTTTCTGGGACATTTGAGCAAAGAGAATAATTATGGTGAGCTGGCCTATGAGACGGTCAAGGTCGAGCTGCTGGCTCATAATATTGATATGGACAAAGAGAATTTCACAATGCGGGTGGCGGATAGATATGCGCCGACCTTTGTGCTGTAACAAAAACGGTTTTTATGATGGCATTGACGGATGCAGTGCCGCCGTTTATATAATATGGAGGAAATACAATGAAAAAAACGATTATCACTGTGATTGGCAAAGATTCTGTGGGAATTATCGCAAAGGTTTGCACTTATCTGGCAAATAATAAGATTAATATTCTGGATATCAACCAGACTATCACCGGGGGATATTTTAATATGATGATGATTGTGGAATCTGACGAGGTACACAAGACATTTCCGGATATGGCCATGGAACTGGAACAGATTGGCGAGGAGATCGGCGTGAAGATTCAGGCACAGCACGCGGAAATCTTTGAGATGATGCATCGGATTTAGGAACAGGAGGATATTATGCTGAATATCAACGAGGTTATCGAGACCAATAAAATGATCCACGAGATGAATCTGGACGTCCGGACCATTACCATGGGTATCAGTCTGCTGGACTGCGTGGGAGATGACGTGGAGGAAGTCTGTGAGAACATTCATACAAAGATTATTTCCAAGGCGGCGAATCTTGTCCAGGTGGGCAATGAGATTGAGCGGGAATACGGAATCCCGGTTGTCAATAAACGTATCTCCGTGACGCCGATCGCACTGGTGGGAGGACGTTGCTGCAAGGGACCGGAAGATTTTGTCCGCATTGCGAAGGAGCTGGACCGCTGTGCGCGGGAAGTGGGTGTGAACTTCATCGGCGGCTACTCTGCCCTGGTCAATAAGGGAATGACCAGAGCAGATGAATATCTTCTGGATTCTATTCCGGAAGCGCTGGCTGTGACAGAGCGTGTATGCAGTTCCGTGAATGTCGGATCCACAAAGACCGGTATCAATATGGACGCTGTGAAGCGGATCGGAGGGATTATCCTTGAGACGGCAGAGCGCACCAAAGATCAGGATGGAATCGGTAACGCGAAGTTTGTGGTGTTCACCAATGCTCCGGATGATAACCCGTTTATGGCGGGCGCTTTTCATGGTGTGACAGAGGCGGACTGCATCATCAATGTGGGTGTCAGCGGCCCTGGTGTGGTGAAAAGAGCCATTGAGCAGGTGCGCGGAGAGAACTTTGAGGTGCTCTGTGAGACCATCAAAAAGACAGCGTTCAAGGTAACCCGTGTGGGACAGCTGGTGGCAAAGGAGGCTTCCCGTCGTCTCCATGTGCCGTTCGGTATCATTGACCTTTCTCTGGCCCCTACTCCGGCTATCGGAGACAGCGTCGGCGAGATTCTGGAAGAGATGGGACTTGAGTATGCGGGAGCACCGGGCACCACAGCGGCTCTGGCGATGCTCAATGATCAGGTAAAAAAGGGTGGTGTCATGGCGTCTTCCTATGTGGGAGGATTGAGCGGCGCCTTTATTCCGGTCAGCGAAGATCAGCGGATGATCGATGCTGTGGAAGCGGGAGCGCTTACCCTGGAGAAGCTGGAGGCGATGACCTGTGTCTGCTCCGTGGGACTTGACATGATCGCCATTCCGGGCGATACTAGTGCGGCGACCATCTCCGGTATCATTGCTGATGAGATGGCCCTCGGTATGGTGAATCAGAAGACAACGGCGGTCCGTGTTATTCCGGTCATTGGAAAAACTGTCGGTGATACGGTAGAATTCGGCGGCCTTCTCGGCTACGCACCGATCATGCCGGTGAATGCCTTCAGCTGCGAGGCGTTTATCAACCGCGGAGGAAGGATTCCGGCTCCGATCCACAGTTTTAAAAATTAGAGTGATGTGTCAGGCAGAATGCCTGGCACATATTTTTTTCTTTTTTTTCATAGAGTGTAAAAAAAGGAATTTTCTATGACCCAGAGAGAGTATAATCTTCGAAAAAAGAGCATGAACCGGCAAAGGTATGGGGAACGGCAAAACCGGTCATCCATAAACCGGGGAAGGGATACGCTGTCCTATCAGGGCGGCAGATACGCCGGCGAGGAGGAAGAGTACCTTCCCTATGGCATTTTTTTCCGTGTGCGTCTGGCTTTATGTCTGGTACTGCTTTTGTTTTTTATTTACGCAGAGAAAAATTATTTTACCGAGGAAGAAAAAACAGAGGTCTATCAGGCGATGGAGCAAAATGTCAGTGCGGAAAATTGGAGGTCGTACATGGAACATATGGTTTTATCTTTAAAAAATTTGGTAAATTAGAGAAAATACATTTTTTTATAAAATAAAATATAAATATTTTTGAAGAATGGGTTGCTATAAATCGCAAAAGGATATAAAATACTAATAATAGATATTAATTAATTTGTGATTTTTTAATTATTTTAATATTTTTATTCTATCCCTGACCGCTATTTTACCAACGATAATACACATACTCCAGGAGGTATATGGATGCACTCTACGTTAAAAAAACAGAATAAAACAGGCAGATGGAAAAATCCGGATTTTTATATTACGTTATCATTTCTGTCCTATTTTTTATTTATTTTGATGTTCCTATTTGCGCCCCATGTGATTGCTTTTCTTCATTTTGGTAAGACAGTCGCGCAGGTGCTCACAATTATTTTTCTCATTGCCGGCGCTCTTTTTTCCGGCATTGGAAACTGGTTCGGATTTGAATATGAAGTGTATCCGGGCTGTATGGAAGAGCCTTCGCAGGAAGTGCTGGAAGAACTGGACGCCATCCTGCAGGATCGGAGGAGAGAACTGCAGGAAGCTAAACGTGAACATGCAGGGGAACAGAACTGAAACAGAAGAACTGCCGCAAAGAGATCTGTCCGCACGGCTGCGGTGTACCGGAACCGGTATACAGTACGCCCCGGTCCGGATGTCTTTGCGGCGGTTCTTTTTTTGTCCGGAACAAAAAAGGAACCCTTTGTCTGTATTTGACAGAAGAAAATCATCTACGTATAATAAAACCATTAAGAAAAGAAACAGAGGAGAGAAGAGAAATGTTTATTTGCAGAGAAGATTATCCGGTGGCAGATACAAAGTATGGAAGGCTGAGAGGGTATTATCTGGATGGCTGTTTTACGTTCCAGGGAATCAAGTATGCCGACGCGAAACGATTTCAGATGCCTGTGGAGCCGGAAGCGTGGGAGGGCGTCAAAGACGCTCTTTCTTATGGTTATGTGGCGGAAATCATGAAAAAACCGGTGGCAAATAATGAAATCATGGTACCGCATCAGTACTGGCCATCCCGGGAAGACTGCCAGTATCTGAATATCTGGTCTCCGTCTATGGAGAAGGACGCACGAAGACCGGTGATGGTATGGATTCACGGAGGAGCCTTTGATGACGGATCTTCCATCGAGCAGGTGGCCTATGAGGGAAGGAATCTTTGTATCCATGAAGATGTGGTGGTGGTTTCGGTCAATCATCGTCTGAACATTCTTGGTTACTGGGATCTGTCAGAGATTGACGAAAGCTACTGGAACACCGGCAATCTGGGCAACGCAGATCTGACAGCGGCGCTTCGCTGGATTCGGGATAATATCGCTGCTTTTGGCGGTGATCCGGATAACGTTACTTTATTTGGACAGTCCGGCGGAGGAATGAAGGTGCTGACGCTGATGCAGACGCCGGAAGCCAATACCTTATTTCATAAAGGAATCGTGCAGAGCGGCGTGATCGGGAACATGTTCGACCAGGATAAGGCAGTGAACCACGCTTTTACGGAGAAGTTAAAAGAAAGAGGTCTGGCGGACAGAGAAACTCTGGAAAATATGCCGTACCGGCGTCTGGTGGAAGTATACACCGGTATAGAGGCGGAACTTGCCGCAGAAGGATATGTGGTGACCCGCTGCCCGGTGCAGAATGACTATTATCTGGGAAATCCTCTGAAAAATGGCTTCTGTGACAGAGCAAAGGAGATTCCACTGATCGTGGGAAGTGTGTTTGGTGAATTTGATTTTGATCACGGTATCAACGGAAAAGAAAAGTATTCCGACGAAGATGTAAAGCAGATGCTCCGGGCACAGCTTGGCGACGGAGCGGAGGCGCTGGCGGAACTTTTTAAAGAAACATATCCGGACAAGCATATCCTCGATCTGTTGTCTCTGGATAACTTCATCCGTTCCACAGAGATCGCTTTGATCAAAGAACGGAGCAAATCGCCGGAGAGTAAGACGTATTCTTATATGTTCACCTACAATTTTGCTCTGGACGGAGGAAAACCGGCATGGCATTGTTCGGAACTTCCGTTTGTGTTCCGAAATATAGAAAAAGTTCCGGTCTGCAATGATTCTCCGGAGACAAAGGTGCTGGAAAGACAGATGAGTTCTGCCTGGGCGCAGTTTGCCCGCACCGGAGCACCGGCGTTTACAGATGACAAAGAAGCACCGGAAACAGGATGCCCTGCATGGCCGGTCTGCGAACCAGGAAAAGAGCAGGTCATGATCTTCGACAAGAAATGTGAAGTGAGAGTGAATTATGACCATGCTTTGATCGCTCTCCATGAACAGTATTTTGATGGAGCTTCGCGGCTGAAAGCGGATAATGTGCAGCATTAGAGCAGGAAAAAAGAGTGACCGGTCAGGGCCTGAAAATGGAAATAAACCAGGAAAAATGCGGGTGCAACCCCAGGTAGCAAAGATGCAACCGCAAGGTGGTGGCCAAAAATGGCAGAAAACAGTATGTTGTAAGGGAAAGGAGAAGCCATGACATTTGGTGAGAAATTACAGAGACTTCGAAAGGAGGCAGGGCTTTCCCAAGAGGAGCTGGCCGGACGGCTGCATGTCTCCCGACAGGCAGTGAGCAAATGGGAGAGAAATGAAAGTTATCCGGAGACAGAAAAACTCATACGTATGGGACAGCTCTTTGATGTGACACTTGACGAGCTGCTGCAGGAAAAGAGAAAGATGACCGACGACGGCGATGCGATAGCAGCGGAGACAGATAAAACAGAAATAGCAGACGCTGTGCCGAATCCGGAAGTGGTGAGGAAAGACCAGATGATTGTTGATCTGGCATCTGCAGAAAGTTTTCTGGATCTGCAGAAGAAAAAGACGGAACGAACGGCGGCGGCCGCAGGATTGCTGATAGGCAGTCTGGCATTTTCTTTTTTGGATGCCGATGCCGGCATTGTATTGTTCCTGATCTGTTTCATCGCAGGGATGGTCGTGCTGTTTTCTGTCCGGTTTATGGATGATCCCTTTTGGAACTTCTGGAAGACTCCTCTGGCTCTCGAACGGGAAGCGGAGGAGAAAGTCCGGAAAGAGTATGAGAGAGGAAAAGGCAGGCATACTTTCTGGAATCTGGCCGGTATCGTTTTCATCGCGGTGGGGCTTTTGATCTGTCCTGTTATCATCCCGGCGGAGCAGGAGACTCTGGATATGATGATCATGGGAATGGGAATGATCCTCGCAGGAGCCGGCGTATTTTGCTGTGCATGCATGGCCGGCTGGCGGCGGGCGTACAGACTTCTTCTTTTCAATGAGAATTTTCAGAATCAGAAAGGAAAGAGAAGAAAATGAAAAAGAAAACAGCGATAATATCAGGGGTTTTTTGTGTGATGAGTGCCCTGGTCTGCCTCGGCGGCTGCCACAGCCGCGTCAATGCACCGGAGACAACAACGGAAAAACAGGATATTTTTCAAAGCGGGGAATTTTCAGATAATGTGAATGAAATCGCCAAAGCCCAGAAGATCGTGGTGGTGCCGATCAAGGATGAGTCAGGCGCTGTGTCAGAAGATACAGAAAATGAGGTTGTCATCACTGATAAAGATGAGGTGCGGAAGTTTGCGGATAAACTCACCGACAACATAACCGGATGGAAACCATGCAGTCTGCCGGAAGATGCGGTTCCGAATGGAAAGTTTATATTTTATGTTCAGGAGACTTTGAAAGCAGGACAGAAACCAGAGGACCGGAAGTATGTGAAAGCGTCAGAAATGACTGTTTATAAGGAAAGTTCCTGTGTGACAGTGCAGATGGATTCGGTGCTGGATCTGTCGGTGAATCTGGAAGTGCCGCAGGAGACGGCAGATTATCTATCGGGCTTTTTTGAATAATGAACAGGAGAATGGGCAGTCAGACAGAATGTTTCTTGTAACGGGGAAGCAGCCATGCTTGTCGAAATGAATCAATGACATTTGTGGAAATGAGAAAAAAGAAGGGGTTCCGCTCTACACGGAGTGGAACCCTTTTCCGATAATTTCGCTGGTGTTTGAGATAAGAAGAAAAGCATCCGGCGAATTTCTTTTTATGTAATTTCGGAGCTTGACAGCTTCCACACGGCTCAGCGCTGTCATGATAATATACTTGTCCTGTCCGGTAAAAGCACCTTTTGCATTGACGATCGTCGCGCCTCTGTGCAGTGTATTTTCGATGAAATCACAGATCGGTTTCGGGTCGGAACAGACGATATTAAAATACTTGGACAGATTCAGACTCTCGATGAATCCGTCGATCATGAAAGAACGTACCGCCAGTCCCACGAAGGAATAAAGACCGGTTTTGATATCAAATATAAAGCATCCGGCAAGTGTGATGAAAAAATCTGAAGCCAGCAGCGCGCTTCCGATATCAAAGCTGGTATATTTTTTTACGATCATGGCGATGACATCCGTGCCGCCGCTGGAAGCGCCCAGATTAAAAAGAATCGCGGAGCCGACAGACGGCAGGGCAATGGCAAATACAAGTTCCAGCATGGGCTCATTGGTCAGCGGGGCTGACATGGGATAAATCCGCTCCAGAGCAGAAAGGGCAACTGATAAAAGAATGGTGCAGTATGCTGTTTTGGCAGCGAATCCTTTTCCGAGGACCAGGAGTCCCAAAATTAAAAGCAGGATATTTGCCACAAAAGAAAAGTCGCTGGCGGAAATAAGTCCCGTCTTAGCTACCAGAACGGCCAGACCGGTGATCCCCCCGAAAGTAAAGTTGTTGGGAAATTTAAAAAAGTAAATACCGGCCGCCATGATAATGGTACTGATGGTCAACAGCATAAAGTATTTGATTTTCAGCTTCATAGTGCTCTCCTTTACAAAATAAATGATATCAGCTATAAAAATGCTACATTGCAGATAATTTTGTAAAAAAAGTGAATTTTCTTTCGCAAATTCATTGTACCGCGGCGTTTATGGTCCGTCAACTGCCATTTTGAAATATTTACAGGAAAAAATGTTCCGGAATGCAATTTCCTATGCAATAAAAAATAGACCAGTCAGATGACTGGTCGTACTCTTTTATCAATTGCCTGGGAGCGATGCCAACACATGACATTTACCTAGATGACGGCGCTGAAACAGGACTTACTGTTGTTATAATTATAGTAGCACAGTAAAATAAAAAAGTCAATGCATTTTTCAGAATGACTTTTACGGAAAGTCAAAAATGGATTTGAGAATTCCCGCTTTCCGCAGCATGCCGAGCTCCTTTGCGTACTGACCAGTCTGTTCCTGTGAATAAAGCAGATTGGCGAAGATGTCCGCAATCTGAATGAGCCTGTTTTCCGAGGAATCAAAATAGGCCACGCTGAAATGGCCGCGGGCGGAACCGCCCACCACCAGCTCCGTATTCAGATAATTTTCCAGAAAATGCCTGGCTTCTTTTTTTTCGTTGCGTTCATCCAGCTGCAGGTGGCAGTCCTCATCGGGCAGCAAGCCTGTCCGGATAAAATGATCCAAAGCCAGGCGGATGGAGTAATTAAAAATACGGGCACTGTTTTCAAATAAGTGGGACTGCAATTCGTGATTGGCCACCCGTATGTAATAAATCTCAAAATATTTGCTGCGGGTAAAATAATCCACAAACCGGAGTTTCATGTCCCGGTCAAACTGTACGCCTTTCAATTCCCGAAACTTACCGTTGCGGAACATCTTGCCGCCGGTCTTTAGTACCTTTCCTGTATGAGGTTCGGTCTTGTCTTCATCCAGTTCCAGAAGGCGGGCATAATTGGACGATACAAAACGTTTAAAAGATTTGGACAGTCTGTCAATGTCCAGCACGTGGATCATGGCGATGATAAAATGGTGATTCGGTGCGGCATGCCGGTCAATGGAACCGGATTCATCAATGTATATGTTCATATATACCTCCTGTTTTCATCAGTCGGCCGGCGCAGCGCAGCTCTGCCGTTCGATCATAAAGTGCGGCACAATGATTTTGGTGGCCAGAAGTCCGGGATTCTCGATGTGGTTGATCATCTGGGAAGCGGCTTCAATGCCCAGCTGACGGGAATTGATGTCAATGGAAGTCAGCTGCGGCGACGACAGTTTGGAAAAAAGAGAGTTATTAAAGGAGATGATGGATAAATCCTCCGGTATATGCAGATGAAGTTTAAAAGCGGTCTTTTCCAGAACCATGGCAAGGATGTCATCGCTGACCAGCACGGCGGTGGGCCGGTCATCTCCGGAGAGAAAATGAAGCAGCGCATCGTTTTCTTCTTTTGGCACCTGCGGCATTTCCAGATAATAACTTTCCTTGAAAGGGACGTTGTTTTCTGCCAGGGCGAGCATGTAGCCGGCCTTCCGGTCAGCAGAAAAAATCCGCTTTAAATCGGTGCCCACATAGCCGATCTTCCGGTGTCCTAAGGCATACAGATAATTGACCGCTTCTCTGGCAGCCAGGATATTATCGTTGTCAATACAGATGGTTTCACCCGGATACTGGGATGCCTTGCCGATCTGAACAAAAAGAATTCCGTTCTCATAGAGATAATCGATGATGGGATCCTGTTCATTGGAATAGAGCAGGATAATGCCGTCCAGATGATTCTCTTTGACCATGGTCCGGATGGCGGACAGCAGTTCTTCGTTGGTGGAACCGGTGATCAGGGTGGTGAAATATTGTTTTTGATTGCAGAAAAGGCTGATGCCGCGCATGGTTTCCAGAAAAAATGCATTCTCATACGTGTCATCCTCGGAAACAGGAAGGACAATGCCGATGGTCTTGTTATTGGGCATGGAAACACTGCCGTTTCCCGGCTCATAACCCAGCTGCTGCATTGCCTTGCGCACCCGTTCCTTCGTCTGGGCACTGATGGAAGGGTGGTCAGAGCATGTTCTTGATACGGTTGAGGGAGAAACTCCCGCGAGTTTTGCGACTTCTTTTATGGTAACGTTCATGAAAAATGCCTCCTGTGTTGTGTTTCTTGGTTTTCCTGTATGAATATGAATCACGATATTTTTCTGAATGAAAATCTTATCTTAAACAGGGTATGTTATTTTGTGAATGTTGTCCTTATGAAATGTACTGCTGCATTGATTGCCTGTACTATGATTAATTATAGAAAAAATGAAAGAAAAAGTCAATAAATGCGTTTGCGTAATGTTTGCATTAAAATTGCGTAAATAATATTGGGATTTGTGTCGTTGGATATTTTGAATAAATTTAACTATGATTTTTTGTGAAAAACACAGAATCTGTAAGAAAATTGAAAATAATAATTGAAAAATGAAAGTTTAAGGAGTATATTTAATGCAAACAAAGCGCAAATATAACGCAAAAATAATGCAACAAAAAACTTAGCACAAGCACAATGGAGGAGAGCAAATGAAAAAAACAACGATTCTGGCTCCGGTTAAGGGAAAAGTAATTCCCCTGGAGCAGGTCCCGGATGAGGTTTTTGCCGAGAAGGTTCTTGGCGATGGTGTGGCCATTATTCCGGAAGAGGGAAAAATCTACAGTCCGGTGGACGGAACTATCACAACGATCACAGATTCTCTGCACGCTTATGGGTTTGAGACTGAGGACGGCGTGCAGATGATCGTGCATTTCGGTCTGGAGACCGTGAATCTTAAGGGAAAAGGATTTGTTTCCAAAGTGAAGGTCGGAGATAAGGTGAAAGCCGGAGATCTGGTGGCGGAAGTGGATTTGGACTACCTGAAAAATCACCATGTGGAGACGATCACTCCGGTCATCGTCTGCGGAGGCATTCCATACGATGAACTGATGTTTCAGTACGGAGAAACCGAGGCAAAGGACGTGCTGATCCGGACGAAAGAGTCTCAGCCGGCGGCAGAGCCGGTGGGGAGCGGTCAGTCTGCCGGGGCCAGCCAGGCTTTACAGGCCAGTCAGGGAGAAGACAGCCGGGAAACAAAGAGAAATAAAAAAGCCGTAAAAGAAAATAAAGAAGTTACAAAAGAAACAAAAAAGAGAGCCGATAAAGGAGAAAAGAAGAAGTTTCCGATTAATTTTGACTTCCTGCAGAAACTGGGGAAGGTACTGATGACCGTTATCGCCGTGATGCCAGCGGCTGGTCTGATGATCAGTATCGGTAACCTGATCGTCATTGTGGGCGGAGATATCTCCGTGGTCAACACCATCGGTACGACGGTATCAGAAATCGGCTGGGGTATCATCAATAACCTGCATATCCTGTTTGCAGCTGCCATCGGCGGTTCCTGGGCGAAGGAGCGGGCCGGCGGAGCCTTTGCCGCAGTGATTGCGTTCTGTCTGATCAACGTAATTACCGGCGCAGTGCTGGGAGTGAGCAGTGACATGCTGGCAGATCCCAATGCTGTGACCCACACACTTTTTGGACAGGAGATTCTGGTAGCGGATTATTTTGTGGATATTTTAGGAAAGCCTGCTTTGAACATGGGCGTGTTTGTGGGTATTATCTCCGGTTTTGTGGGAGCCAATGCTTATAACAAATATTATAACTTCCGCAAGCTGCCGGATGCCCTTTCGTTCTTCAACGGAAAACGTTTCGTGCCGCTGGTTGTCGTCTTTTATTCCGCAGTGACAGCCATCATTTTGAGTATCATCTGGCCGGTGGTACAGACAGGAATCAACAACTTTGGTATCTGGATTGCCAATTCCTCCGATACCTCCCCGATCCTGGCGCCGTTTGTGTACGGAACTCTGGAGCGTCTGCTGCTGCCGTTTGGTCTTCATCATATGCTGACCATCCCGATGAACTATACTTCCTTCGGAGGAACTTACACGATTCTCACGGGAGCCAACGCCGGAACCCAGGTGTTCGGACAGGATCCGCTGTGGCTTGCATGGGTAACAGATTTGATCAACTTAAAAGACGCCGGCGATATGGCGGCATATCAGAACCTGTTGACAACGGTGACCCCGGCCCGCTTCAAGGTGGGTCAGATGATCGGCGCCACCGGCCTGCTTCTTGGTATCGCACTCGCCATGTACAGGAGAGTAGAACCGGGCAGAAAGAAACAGTATAAATCTATCTTTTTCTCCACCGTGGCAGCCGTATTCCTGACCGGTGTCACAGAGCCTCTGGAGTTCATGTTCATGTTTGCGGCGCTGCCGTTATACATCATTTACGCCATTTTACAGGGATGTGCTTTCGCCATGGCGGGTATCGTTGATCTGCGTCTGCATTCTTTCGGAAACCTGGAGTTTATCACAAGAATCCCGATGTCCATAAAGGCGGGACTCGGCGGAGATATCATTCATTTCCTGATCTGTGTGGTAATATTCTTTGTCATTGGTTATTTCGTCGCCTACTTTATGATCGGCAAGTTTAAGTACGCAACGCCGGGACGTCTTGGAAACTATATGGAAGAAGAGGAAGAAGAAGGCGGAAAAGCTTCCGCCGGACAGGGCAGCGAGAAGGCAGAAAGAATCATCGCGCTGCTGGGTGGAAGAGAGAACATCACATTGGTGGACGCATGCATGACAAGACTTCGTGTGACGGTCAAAGATGTGGATAAAGTCGCTGACCTGCCGGCATGGAAAGCTGAGGGTGCCATGGGACTGATCAAAAAGGACAATGGGATCCAGGCGGTGTACGGTCCGAAGGCGGATGTGCTGAAATCTGATATCAATGATATCTTATAAAGGATGATGGAGAGGCAGGCGGCTTATATTGCCAGATTCCGGAAGGAATGATATCCTGAATAATAACAAAATTCTTTGCAATAGAACGGGAGTGTGAGAAATGATCATACTGACTTTAAATATGAACAGTCATGCCCGGGATTTTCGCCGGGAGGAGCTGGACGAGACAATACATTTCCTGGCAGAGTATATTCTTGAGCACCGGGTAGACATCGTGGCGCTGCAGGAATGCGGGCAGACTTGCTGTGCGGCGGTCTGGGAAGGGGAGATTCCCGACGGATTTCATTCCTGCGGCAGCGGCATTGCTGTAAAAGAAGATAATGCCGCGGGCCTTCTGGCCCGGGCTCTTGCTGAAGCAGGTCAGCCCTGCGAATGGACCTGGGGCAGTGTGAAGCAGGGATATGGAAAATATGACGAAGGTCTCGCTATTTTCAGCCGGCATCCCATCCGGGAGACAGACTTTTTTACGATTTCCCGCCAGGACGCCTACGATAACTGGAAGACCCGGAAAGTTCTCGGAGTCTCGGTGCGGATAGACGGGACGGTCTGCTGGTTTTATAATGCCCACATGGGATGGTGGCAGGATGAGGAAGAGCCGTTTCAGGAGCAGATGCGGCGGCTGCAGGGACACATTTTCTCTGGTCCGGATACATGCAGAAATGTGTTTCCGCCGGGACTTTGTTCCTGCAAAATAGATTATCGTATGTCAGAAGGGGACGACGCCCTTCCTCAGAAGGAACCCGCTGTATTTCTGATGGGTGATTTTAATAGTCCGGCAGATATTCCGGATGAGGGGTACGCCATGGTAAAGGCGCTGGGGTGGAAAGACACCTGGGAGCTGGCTGAAGAAAAAGATGACGGTATCACCGTTCCGGGAGCTATCGACGGCTGGGAAGAGGAAAAGACGAAAGGCATGAGGATTGATTATATCTGGACAGCACAGGACGCACGGGTGCGCTCATCCCGGGTGATTTTTCACGGAAACACGGAACCGGTGATCTCCGATCACTTTGGCGTCGCCGTGGAGATGGATGTGCCTGTTGTGCGGATGGCAGACAAAAAGGATGAAGAGACAGGGAGGACACGGACATGAGGGAAAGCGGAATACTGCTCCCGGTGAGCAGCCTTCCGTCGAAGTATGGCATCGGCTGTTTTTCGGCGGAAGCTTATGAATTTATCGATCAACTGAAAGAAGCAGGACAGTCCTGCTGGCAGATTCTGCCGCTGGGGCCGACGGGGTACGGGGATTCTCCCTATCAGTCTTTTTCCACCTTTGCGGGCAACCCCTATTTCATTGACCTGGATCGTCTGGTTTCTTATGGCTGGCTGACGAAGGAAGAGTGTGCGGCAGTTCCTTTCGGAGATAATCCCCGGTTTGTGGATTATGAGAAGTTATATAGCGGGCGTTTCCTGCTGCTGCGGAAGGCATTCCTGCGAAGCGGCATAGAGGAAGTGGATGATTTTCAGAATTTTGTAGCGGACAACACCAGCTGGCTTCCGGATTATGCGCTGTATATGGCGCTCAAAAAAGAGAACGGGGAACGGCCGTGGACCCAGTGGGAGGACGGACTCCGTTTCCGGAATGCACAACTTTTGGATGAAAAGAGGACAGAACTGGCCGAAGATATCTGTTTTTATGAATTCCTTCAATATGAATTCCAGCGGCAGTGGAAGGAGTTGAAGGCTTACGCCAATAAACAGGGGATCAAGATTATCGGAGATATTCCGATTTATGTATCTTTAGACAGCGCGGACGCCTGGGCAGGCAAAGAACTCTTTCAGTTTGATGAGAATGGATACCCGCTGGCGGTGGCCGGCTGTCCGCCGGACGGATTTTCTGCCACGGGGCAGCTCTGGGGCAATCCTCTCTATGACTGGGAATATCACAAAAAGACCGGCTATCGCTGGTGGATGGAACGGCTGTCCTTCTGCTATTCCATGTACGATGTGGTTCGGATTGACCATTTCCGCGGATTTGATGAATACTATTCCATCCCTTACGGGGAGACCACGGCGGTGAACGGTCACTGGGAGAAAGGGCCAGGGCTGGAGCTTTTTCTCAAAGCAAAAGAAGTGCTGCCGGGTAAGGAAATCATTGCGGAAGACCTGGGCTATGTGACAGATTCCGTGCGGAAACTGGTGCAGGATACCGGATTTCCGGGCATGAAGGTGCTGGAGTTTGCCTTTGATTCCAGGGATACCGGAAGCGCTTCCGATTATCTGCCGCACAATTATTCTTCCAACTGCGTGGTTTATACCGGAACCCACGATAATGAGACGGCAACCGGGTGGTTTTGCCATGGACTGAAAGAGGAAGAAAAACAGATGGTCCGGGACTATTTCTGCGCGGAGAATACGCCCGATGAGGAAATGTACCTGCCGCTGATCTGCGGCGCCATGCGAAGCGTGGCAAGACTTTGCGTCATTCCGGTGCAGGACATTTTCGGGTATGGCAACGAAGCCAGAATCAATACCCCTTCCACCACAGGGGATAACTGGAAATGGCGTCTTCTGCCGGACGAGTTTTCTCCGGAAATCCGCCGGAAATATGCCGATATCACCAGACGATACGGCCGGACCGGAAAGAGGCAGAGGTAATGCTTTGGCAAACCAGGTGAGATTAGGGTGAATGAAACATAAAAAATAGAGGGATATTATAAAGATAAGAAGACAGATACTTCCCGGGGATACTCTTTCGGAGAATCGAGGAAAGCTCTGTCTTCTTTTTTGTGAAGAGATTTTGTCAACATTTTTATAAGACAGAAATTTGCTGAGTATTCTGTGATACAGTTCTCCGGGCCGTCCGCCATTTTCCGGGAGAACAGCCGTATTTTCGCTTAAACATCCGGTTGAAATAGGAGAGATTGTCGAATCCGCTTTTGCCTGCAATCTCCAGCACGGAATCGTCGCTGCTGCGAAGCATCCGTTCCGCCATGGTGAGCCGGTAGTCGTTTAGATATTCGATGAAACTGCGTCCCATGTGCATTTTAAAGAATTTCATGAAATGAGATTTGCTGTAATAGGTGAGCGATGCCATATCCTCGATGGTCACTGGCTCCGGATAATGTTCCTCCACATATTTCAGGATCGTTTTCAGTTTTTCCAGAGTTTTTGACGGAGAAGTGGTTTCTTCCTTGTTCTGGCGCTGATGAGAAACGAGGAGAAAAAAGAACCGGAAGAGGAAGCTTTTGACAGCCAGCTGATAACCTTCCGGCTTTGTGGCGCAGAGAAGATCGATCTGCCGGAAGCAGTCGGAGACTTCTTCATAACAGACTGCCGCCGGAGTAAAAAAAGACACAGAAGGAATTTTCCCGGCCATGAGAGGATCAAAAAACTGCCGGGCGCACAGATCATCGTCGCCGGAAGTCAGGAGTTCTTTTTTGAAAATGATATTTTCGTACTCCATGGAATGGCTGCCGTCCTGCTCGATGGAATGGAGCTGGCCGGGACGGATAAAGACCAGATCGCCGGCGGACACCGGCTGGCGGTTTAAGTCCACAGACACCAGCCCGCGGCCCTTTTTTATGACGATCAGCTCAAATTCTGCATGCCAGTGAAGAGGAACCAGGGAGAAATCAAGCGGGATGGAGCAGAGATAGGTATTGTAGGGGAATTCAGAAACCGTATGGCTTTTGGTTTCGTGGTAATTTTGATATTCATTGAGATTCATAAAATCATGTTTCCTTTCCTATAATGGATGTGAGGGCCTGAACAATGCATTTTTTCGATTATGATGATAGTATTGTACAATAAAAAAGCTGTATTTTGCAAGAAAGAAACTGAAAATCTGACTATAATGAAGAAAACTCAAGGAGGACGAAGTAATGAATAAAATAGAACATTTACAGAAAACCATCACAGAGATTCTCGGTAAGGAGATTGCGCAGGCGACCAACGAGGAAATTTATGACGCTCTGCTGGTAATGGTACAGAAGATGGCGGCGGAGAAGGAGCATACAGAAAGTAAAAAGAAACTGTATTATATCTCCGCAGAGTTCCTGATCGGAAAACTACTGTCCAACAACATGATCAACCTGGACATTTATAAAGAAGTGAAAGAAATCCTGGAAGAAAACGGAAAAAATCTGGCAGAGATTGAAGAGGTGGAGCCGGAGCCGTCATTGGGAAATGGCGGCCTGGGCCGGCTGGCAGCCTGCTTCCTGGATTCTATCGCTACCCTGGGACTTTCCGGTGACGGCATCGGACTTAACTATCATCTGGGACTTTTCAAGCAGGAATTTGACAATCATCTTCAAAAAGAAGTGCCGAATCCGTGGATCAAAGAAAAATCCTGGCTGAAAAAGACCGATGTGACCTACCCGGTATCTTTTAACGGTTTTGATGTGCAGGCGAGAATGTATGATATCGAGGTGACCGGCTATCACAATCAGACCAACCGGCTGCATCTTTTTGATCTGGATTCTGTGGATGAATCCATGGTGCAGAATGGGATTCAGTTTAATAAAGAAGATATCATGAAGAATCTGACGCTGTTTTTATATCCCGATGATGCTGATGAAAGCGGCCGTCTTCTGCGCATTTACCAGCAATATTTTATGGTCAGCAGCGGTGCTCAGTTGATTCTTGACGAATGTGTGGCCAAAGGATGCAATCTCTATGATCTGCCGGACTATGCGGTGATCCAGATTAACGACACCCATCCGACCATGGTGATTCCGGAACTCATCCGCCTTCTGGTGGAAAGAGGCATGGACATGGACGCGGCCATCGACGTGGTATCAAGAACCTGTGCCTATACAAATCATACTATTCTTGCGGAGGCTTTAGAGAAATGGCCGGTGTCCTATCTGAAAAAAGTGGTGCCGCAGCTGGTACCGATCATTGAAGTGCTGGACGATAAGGTAAGAAGAAGATTCGACGACGAGAGTGTCGCCATCATCGACCGGTATGACACCGTACACATGGCGCACATTGACATTCACTATGGTTTCAGCGTCAACGGCGTGGCGGCGCTGCACACGGAGATCCTTAAAAATTCGGAACTGCATAACTTTTATCAGATTTATCCGGAGAAATTTAACAATAAGACCAATGGTATCACCTTCCGCCGTTGGCTGCTCCACTGTAATCCGATACTGGCCGATTACATTGAGACGTTGATCGGGAATGGATTTAAGAAGGACGCCGCTGAACTTTCCAGACTCCTTGACTATAGAGAAAACGATCAGGTGCTGCAAAATCTTCTGGAAATCAAACATAAAAACAAAGAGGCGCTCTGTGCGTATCTGCAGGAGACTCAGGGACTGTCCATCAGCCCGGATACCATTTTTGATATTCAGGTGAAACGTCTCCATGAATACAAACGCCAGCAGCTGAATGCCCTCTATATCATTGATAAATATCTGGAGATCAAGAAAGGAAATGTTCCGGCAGCTCCCGTGACAGCTATCTTCGGAGCCAAAGCAGCTCCGGCATACACCATCGCCAAGGATATCATTCATCTGATTCTCTGTCTGCAGGAAATCATCAACAACGATCCGGAAGCCAATCAATATCTGAAGGTTGTCATGGTGGAAAACTATAATGTCACCAAGGCAGAGAAGCTGATTCCGGCCTGCGATATTTCTGAGCAGATTTCCCTGGCTTCCAAGGAGGCCAGCGGCACCGGCAATATGAAATTCATGTTAAACGGCGCTGTGACTCTGGGAACAGAGGACGGAGCCAATGTGGAAATCCACGAGGCTGTGGGTGATGACAATATCTTTGTGTTTGGAGCGTCCAGCGATCAGGTGATCGAACATTATGCCAAAGGAGATTATGTGGCAAGAACGTACTATGAGAATAACCCGTCCATCCGGGCTGCCATTGACTTTATCACCAGCGATGCCATGTTGAAAGTGGGACAGAAAGAAAATCTTGATCGTCTGAAAAATGAGCTGATCAATAAAGACTGGTTTATGACGCTTTTGGATTTTGATTCTTACAAGGAGACCAAAGAAAGAGCACTGGCCGCATATGCGGACCGGAAAGAATGGGCAAAGAAGATGCTTGTGAATATTGCCAGAGCAGGATTCTTTTCCTCCGACAGAACCATTGAAGAGTACAACAGGGATATCTGGCATTTGAAATAAACCTCGATTTTTGGGATAATTTGTGGCAAAAGGGCAGTTTTCGCATAAGATAGAAGTACAGACAGGCGATGAACAAGAAGAAATACCGATGAACAAGATTCCCCGCCGGCGGCGGGGAAGAATCACTGCCATCAGGAACCGGGGAGACTTTGCTGCAGATTCCATTTGGAAAATCTGACTGCGAAGGTCTCCCCGGCTGTTTTTTCGGTATTTAGAAAGTTAAGAGCGTACGTCTTTTGTCTTGAGCTGCCAGATAGCGATGCCAAAGAACAAGAGAAAGAAGACGATGACAGAAATAAAATAGGACACGGTGTCTGACATGGATGCCAGCACATTTTCATTCCGATTGGAATTCATACCCAGCATCATCAGGGAGTATGGCCAGAAATTTCCCAGATCAGCGTTGGTCATCAACGTGCCGGCAATGCTTCCAACCAGAGCGATGCCGATGGGAATGGCAAAGTTCCGGATCACCATGGACAACAGCAGCTGCAAGGAGGCGATGGCGGCGGCCGCCAGCGTTCCCCGGATCAGCCAGAAAACGATTTCCGGGGGAAAGATTCCCGGCAGTCCGGCCAGTTTTCCGCCGATAAAGTACAAAACGCTGATCCAGAGCTGGGTCAGAATGGTCACTTTCATGATGCACAAAAGCTTTGCCAGATAGCTGTCCACGATGGAGACCGGCATGCTCATGAAGTGATTCCAGTTGTTATGGGTGTGTTCCAGCCGCCAGGTATAGGAACAGTAAATACCGATGAGCGGCGCATAGAAAAAGGAAGCATAAAAAAGCGTGATCTGTGTCCAGAGAGAATACCAGCTGCTTTTCAGCAGTTCCAGATTCTGGAGATAATTAAATGTTCCCATGATGGCAGGAATAATCGGAATGGCGATGAACGCCAGATAAATGACGGAATGTTTTAATTTCATATTTTCCGCCTGTATACAACGCAGTAACATAATCACACTTCCTAGTATAATAATGGTGTAGTCAATAATGACTACGGGTTAATAGTTACAAAG
>ERZ1643250.887-NODE-887-length-28715-cov-55.103070_pt1 | contig 28715 bp, 35 predicted proteins | sample MGYA00579262_ERZ1643250 | MGnify/ENA primary metagenome ERZ1643250 (study PRJEB29033, sample SAMEA4952265) | chicken gut metagenome | biome: Broiler Chicken; feature: Gastrointestinal Tract; material: Caecum | place: Ireland | collected 2018 | study: Broiler... | reverse complement strand
CTTTTGTCTGAAAATCTTTTTAAAATAACTCTTGACTATTTACCAAATTGCTTTTTTGAGTTTATTATATGTTATATATTGACGTATATCTTCTTGAGAGTTGATAAAAACTATGCTATATTGATTTTATAAAGGAGAGAGTTATGGTAAAGCTTACAGATAAAGAAATATTAGGAGACAGAGGATTTCATGCAGCGGAGACGGTTATTTTAAATGATCAGGAAACATTCCGGCATACCCATGAATTCTATGAAGTTTTTATTACAAGAGAAGGAAACGTATATCATCACTGGAATAAAAATGAAGAACTGATCTATCAGAATACTTTGTGGTTGATTCGCCCGGAAGACGTTCACAGCTTTCGAAAGGGGACATCAAAATCTGTTCATTTCGTTAATCTTGCTGTTTCAAGAAAAAGCTATGAAAAGGCCTATATGATATGGGAAAATTTTTGCGGAGGACGTGAAGAAGAAATAAAATCTCATGTAAGACTCCAAGGAAATTTAGGGCAATCTATTGTATCCAGGATTATGTATTTGATTTCCTGTATGACGTCTGAAGAAGAAATTCCAGCAGATTCTATTATTTTAAGTCTGCTTTTAGATACATTTTCCTGCCTGCAAAATGAAAAAGGCGATTCGGAAATGATACCTGCGTGGTTGGAAGCCGCATATCATGCCATGAGAAAAAAAGAAAATTATTTGGAAGGGCTAGAGCGTTTTATAGAACTCTCAGGAAAAACACAGGAACATCTGACGCGGATGATGAAAAAATATTATGGAAAGACGCCAACAGCCTACATTAACACTTTGCGTTTGGAAGAAGCGGCCCTTCTTTTGCGGACCACGGAGGAGAGCGTGCTGGAAATTATGCTGGACTGCGGTTTTAATAATGTTTCTTACTTTAATCAGCGATTTAAGGAGGAATATGGAATTCCTCCCGCACGCTATCGGAAAATTAACCGTCTGATTGTAAATCCAGATTAGGAATCTCCCAAGGAATTTTGGGAAGACAGCTGGATTTTTGCTTTATATTCTTTAGCACTGCATCCGCAAAGCTTATTAAAATATGCGGAGAAGTATTTGTAGTCTTTGTAGCCCACCTTTTCTGCTATTTCGTAGTATTTCATATTGGTATTTGCAATTAATTCTTTTGCTTTTTCTATTCTTACACGGTGAATCCATTCTTTGAAAGAATAACCGGTTTCAGTTTTGAAGATTCTGCTTAAATAACCTACAGAGAGATAGACCTGGCGGGATACTTCTTCTAGCCGCAGATCCTTTTGATAATTCTCATTGATATAGTTCAATGCTGCTGATATCTGAGGGTTCTGAGATTCTGAACTGCCGGGAGAAATGATCAGGCTTTTTAAAGCTTCTATTATTTCTTCCGGAGTTTCAAGGTCGCAAATCTGTGAAATAAGCTCGTCAATATCAGTATCTGTAGGAGCAGCAGCAGTAATAAGCAATAGGAGCCGCTTTACAGAATCTAGGAAATCCTTTTGAGAAATGGAATTTTCTTTGCAGTAGTGGTAATAGCGCTGAACCGCCTGTTCTGCCTGGATGTTGTTCTGGCAAAGGACAGAAGCAATGATTTCTCTTTCATAATGTAAAAGAGCATCTTTATTTCGGGTGATGAATATGTGTTTTTGGGTGATGATGGAATACTCCCATTCACGATTCCAGAAACAATCATTCAATCGGTTTTTTAAGCTGTTATAAGAAATGGGGAATTCCTCAAATTCCAGGATTTCATTCAGGCATGTAAGCTGGTTGCCAAGAATATAGGGTTTTATTTCCGGAAGGGTATCTGCAAATGTTTTTTCCGAAACTCCAGAGCCTTCAGTGTTTAGAATGAGCAGCAGCAGTTCTTTCTCTACAAAAAAAGCTATTGGTTGAAAATTGGAAAAAGCTCTTTGAAAAGCAGAAATTGTAAGCCAGCTATTTTCGGCCCTGCATTTAGCAAGAATCATGGTATAACAAGGTCCCGATAAAGGAATTCCTATTTTTTCAGCCTTTTCCCGAAAAGAAGAAGGAGCAAGCTGATTATTAAGGAGCCTACAGATGAGCGTAGACTTGATCAGGTGCTGGTTTTCATTATAAATATTGTTAAGCTGTTCATAAGAACGATTCAGTTCCCTCTCTTTTTCTATCTCTTCCTTAACTTGCAGTACGTTATTGAGAATGAGAGAGGCATCTGCGCTTTTCAGTACAAAACGACTGACTTTAAATTTAAAAGCTTCTGTAAAATTATCTGTAGTGCCATAAGCTGTAAGGAGGATGATTTTAACTTCAGGAAGAAATTCATTTAATTTTGAAGCCAGTCCAGACCAGTCATTACAGGCATGGAAATGTCCGCAATTACGATATCCGGCTGGAGCTGCATGGCCAGTTTCAAGGCAGCTTTTCCATTTGAAGCCTCTCCAACGATTTCAATCCCATGTTCTTTCCAGGGAATTGTAGAGCAAATTCCCTGTCTGATAAAAGGCTCATCATCTGCAATTAATATTTTTATCATAGATTATCCCTACTTTCTTGTGCCGCTGCTATAAGTGGCTGATGTATTTTGAAATAGCTAAATTCTCCATCCAATCCATATTTCAGTCCGAAATCCGCGCCGTATTGTAATTTTAGACGTTTATCTATGTTGCGAATAGCAAATCCGCGGGATTCATTATCAGAGGAAGCCAGAAGCTCATCTAAGTACGGAATGGATATAGGCACGCCATTATTCCGGATCTCATAATATAGAAAACGGCTATCTGCATAAATTTGTACTTGGATCATCTCCTGCTCCCGATCTTTTAATCCATGAGTTAGCGCGTTTTCTACCAAGGGCTGAAGTAAAAGTTTTAATACAAGATGATTTTTTAGTCTTTCATTGTATTCTAATGTAAACTTGATAGAATCCCCGTATCGAATTTTCTGAATTTCCATATAGCAATTAAGATGCTCAAGCTCTTTTTCCAAAGGTATTTGATTCTGGTTGTCAGGCGTAATCGTAAGTCGGAACAATCTTGACATATTGGAGGCAATGGTACTTACGGCTTTTGTATTACCCATCTGGGACATCCAGTAGATAGTGTCAATGGTATTATATAGAAAATGAGGGCGGATCTGAGATTGAAGCGCAATCAGCTGCGCCTTATTCAATTCCAATTCTCCTTGATAAACCTTATTATACAGATAATCCAGACGTTCGCTCATATAATTAAATTGTTCTGCAAGAGCAGAAATCTCATCATTTCCTTTTACCTGTGCCCGGACAGAAAAGTCTCCGGCAGAAATTGCTGTCATTTTATTTTTTAGTTCAATCATAGGTTTAGTGATATGTTTTGAAAAAACTACCGCTAACAGAATGAAGAAAACTAAAGTAAGCATGGAGACAGGCATAAGAACATTGTTTAAAAAAGAATTTTCTATAATCAAATCAGCTTTCGTCACACTGCAGATCAGAAAAGGAGTCCGTTCAATTTCCTTTGCTGATATAAAATAGTTCTTATATTTTAGTGTAGAAGTATTGCTCTGGCTTAATTTTAGAAGAGTATCCATCTTCTGTTCTTTTAAAATATCAAGATAAGTTTTATCCTGCTCGGTAGACAGAATAGGAAGAAAATCTTGGGTTAAAATTATGTAGGAAGAATTTTGACCAACACTGGCGCCTTTTAGTAAATTGGACAGCTCTTGTATACTGGCGGAAATTTTGACATAACCTAATTCCTGTGACAAATCCTGGGCTGATTTGATAAGCCGGGTTATGTAGATCACACAACTATCTTTTACAGGCTGAATATACCAGTATGCCTTCCCATCTAGACGTTCTGCTTCTGCTTGATCTTCGAGGGAAATATTACTGCTGTAAGAATAACTGGTACTATTTGTAAGAGAAATATCGTCCATGCGCAACATAGTAATACTGCGAACACCGCCAAAAATATAAGGTGAAGATGAGAGAATATTGTTTGCTGTATTAAATATTTCTGAGAACTCTTCTTGCTGAGAATCCGCTGTATAAAATTGATTAAGATTAGGTTCTATCAGAGGATACATACTTAACTCCAGGGATTCTCCAAAATAATTTTCTGCAATTTTGGCAGCATTAGAGATATTTGCGGTATACATATTTTTATAATTTATTTCTGCTTCAGAATTGAAAATATGGCTGAAGACTGCATATATAATCATGATCGGAATTGTAACAAAGCAGATAAACAGAATTAAAAGCTTTTTTCTCATAGCATCCTTTCCGGGAACATCTTCCCTGTGTATATTTTCCTGTAAGTATAATACACAGGAAGTGAAAATGTCAATAATGACAAAAAAATGGTATATTAGTAAAAAAACATGGATATTTAGCACAAAAAATATAATGGGATAGTGGGAAAAAAGCAAAAATTATGATAAAAAAGGCATGAATTTTAGTTTTTGAAAAAGAAAAAAGTTCTTATAATAAAAACATCTTAAAAAGAGCGGAATGGAGGAAAAAGTATGAAGAAACGATTTAAGATTTTGGCAACCGTAATGGCAGCTGTTTTGGCAGCCGGTTCACTGTCTGCCTGCGGAGGAACACAGGAGGATGCGGCAGGAACGCAAAATGAAACAGAAAATCAGTCTAATGGTGGGGGAGATTCGGATAAAGAGATCACTATTATGCACTTTAATCTGGAAGAGAGGCGTGATGAAGATGCAGAATATGATACTTTTTATACCATGCTGGAAGAATATCAGAAGAACCATCCGGATGTAACGATCACACAGTCAGTTATGGAAGTTTCTGATTACCAGACGAAAATACAGGCGCAGGCGGCTGTCGGCGATCTCCCAGATGTCTTTTATGTAAAAGGATCCTGGTTTAATAATTTCGTATCCAGCGGATTGCTGGAACCACTGGATGACGTGATCAACAATTATGAGCATAAAGATGCTTACAGAGACGGTATTTTTGAGGCATCAACAGTAGACGGAAGTATTTACGGACTGCCTTCTCAGTTTTCCGTATCATCACTAGTCTTTTATAACGAACAGATGTGGAAAGAAATTGGATATGATTCTTTCCCTGATAACTGGGAAGATTTCTATGATGCAGTAGAAAAATTTAAGGAAAAAGGAATCACTCCGGTAGCATTCGGAAATAAAGATAAATGGCCGGCAGAGTCCTGCATTTTATCAGCTCTGGGTGACAGGTATACAGGCACGGAATGGACACAGAGCATTATTGCCAATGACGGTCAGGCGAAATTTACAGATTCCCAATTCGTATCAGCGCTGCAGCATCTGCAAGACATGGCAACAAAAGGAGTCTTCAATGCAGACTTCAGCACTATTTCTACATTACAGGGCGTTGAATATTACAGTCAGGGAAATGCGGCTACTACGATCACTGGTTACTGGGATATTGCAAATATTTTAGCTAATGGTACAGAGGAAGTGAAAGAAAACACGAAAATTGCAATATTGCCGCCAGTAGAAGGAGGAGATGGAGAAGCGTCAGTAACATCTGGCGGACCTGGCTGGTATGTAGGAATGTCCAGCAATGTTTCAGAGGAGAAGAAAGAACTGGTAGAAGAGTTCCTGATGGAAATGTATGGATATGATTATTCGAAATATATAACAGATACCTATGGGTTGGTAAGCGCCTGTCAGGTAGAAGCAGAGGATATCAGCAGCTTTCCATCTATTACGCAGGAATATCTGAAATGTCTGGAAACAGTAAATATGACGCCTATTTATGATATTTTGATGGACGGTTCTGTTATTGAAGTGATGAATTCAGGTATTCAGGAGCTAATGAATGGGACAAAAGACGCACAGACTTTAGCAGAAGAAATTCAGACAGCTCAGGATGCTTTGAAGAAATAATTGAAAAGGCCGCTGCATGGAACGAGTTCCGGGCGGCGGTCTTTTTTAGCAGACAGGAGGAGAGCAATGAACAGCAGAATAAAACCAAAACCTATAATTTTTATAGCTTATCTGAGCGTGCCTTTTCTGTTATATTTTTTTGTGGTGTTCGTGCCGATCATCCTTGCCGCATACTATGGATGCTTCGAATGGGCAGGCGGCCCCAAGATGGAATTTATAGGGATAGAAAACTATATCCAGCTTTTTCAGGATAAAGAATTCTTCCGCGCATTGGGAAATAATATATATCTGGTTGTAGTCTGCGTATTGGGACAGATTGGCTTTGCCTTTATATTTGCTATGATGCTGAATGGCAGAAGGATACGGATGAAAGGGTTCCATCGTACTATGAGTTTTTTTCCATCTGTTCTAAGCGCCGTAGTAATCGGATTTATATGGACAATGATTTATGACTATAATTATGGTCTTTTTAATACTATACTTCGTGCTGTGGGGATGGAGGATAAGGTACAGCCCTGGCTTGCAAATGAAGAATTGGCTCTGCCATTGGTAGCCCTTCCGCTAATTTGGCAGTATATTGGCTATTATCTGATTATTATCAGTTCTTCGATTGCTGCTATTGATCCTCAGATTTTCGAAATGGCAGAAATTGACGGAGCCACAGGATGGAAAAAAGCTGTCTATATTACGCTGCCGTTAGTGAAGAACGCGCTTTTAGTATGTGTAACTTTATGCATTGCAGGCAATATGAAAGCTTTTGACCATATATATGTTATGACTGGAGGCGGCCCCGGCACTACTACAAATGTATTGGCAATGTATGCATATAATACCTCGTTTATTAGCTACAGGATGGGATATGGAAGTGCGATGTCTATAGGAATACTGGTAATCAGTCTTATTCTGGTAGGCGGCGTGAGGCTGATCATCGGAAAATTGTCAAAGGAAAGGGAGTGATAGGATGAAAAAAAAAGAAAGAGTACATAAGATCCATATAGGCGCATTATTTCAAAACATAATTTTAATGCTTTTTTCGATCACTTGCATTTTTCCGGCAATCTGGCTGTTTTACAGTTCTATGAAAACGAAGTCGGAGTTTAATGCAAATCCTATCAGTCTTCCCTCCAGGTTGAATTTCGAACATTATATTGATGTCTTAACAAAAAGCGACATTGTAGTTTGGATGGGAAATACTATACGAAATACGGTGTTTTCTTTAGTATTAGTTGTTATAATAGGATTTATCGTGGGATATTTTATTGCCAGATTCCGATTTCGGGGAAGAAAAGCCATGTATGGATACTTTATGCTGGGAATGTTGGTCCCCATCCATGCATTGATGATTCCTATGTATGTTTTATTTACAAAAACGGGATTGGGAGACAGCTGGTATACTTTATTGTTCCCCTATACGGCATTTGGAATTCCAGTGGCTGTGTTTCTAGTAGAAAGCTATGTGAAAAATATTCCAAAAGAACTGGAAGAAGCTGCCGCTATTGATGGGAGCAGCTTTAGCAGGACGCTATTTACAATTATACTTCCGGTCTGCGCCCCTATATTGGTTACGGCGGGGATCATTCAATTTTTTTCTACCTGGAATGAATTTACATTTGCATTGATACTGATCAGCGATGAAGCGTTAAAAACAGTTCCAGTAGGACTTACTATTTTTAAAGGACAATATTCTACGGATTACCCACAGATGATGACTGCAATGCTGCTGTCTATCTTGCCGGCGATGATTATTTATTTTGCGTTTTCGAAACAGATTATTAAAGGAATGGTTGCCGGCGCAGTCAAAGGTTAAGGAGGAAATAAATGAGAGTACAGCAATTACATGACAATTGGAAACTTTGGATCAATAACAGCGGGGAAGCAATTCCTGCTACGGTTCCGGGAAGCGTTTATGGAGATTTATTGGAAGCCCATAAAATGGAAGATCCTTTTTTCAGAGATAATGAAGAACAGTCCCTGAAGCTTATGGAAAATGATTTTGTATATAAAACTGTTTTTATTCCTGAAAAAGAAATATTGGAATCCCAGGAAATATTTTTACATTGTGAAGGATTAGATACCCTGGCGCAGTTGTATTTAAATGGCCAATGGATCGGCGAAGGTAAAAACATGCACCGTACCTATGAGTATGCTGTAAAGAAACAGTTAAGGGCGGGAGAAAACTATTTAGAAATCCATTTTCAGTCTCCAACAAAATATATCGAAAAATGTTATGAAGCATATCCGGCAGAAGGCTCCCCAGACTGTATGAGAGGATTTACACAGCTGAGAAAGGCACATTACATGTTTGGCTGGGATTGGGGGCTACGCCTTCCTGATGCAGGAATATGGAGACCCATTGCTCTTTATGGAATCCAAAAGGGCAGATTTGCAAATGTCTATATCCGTCAAAGACATGAAGATGGAAAAGTAACTCTAAAATTTGATATTGATATTGAACAGACTGAAGCAGGTCAGGCAGAGTATCGGGTAATTCTGACATCGCCTCTGGGAGAAACAACAATCCAGAAGAATTCTCCGAAGGAAATGACAATTGAAAATCCTATGCTTTGGTGGCCTCGTGGATATGGCAGACAAGACTTGTACAATGTCCGCATCGAATTATGGATAAATGGAGATTTAGAAGACACATGGGAAAAGAGGATAGGATTACGTCAAGTAACTGTACATAAGGAAAAAGACAGCTACGGAGAAAGCTTTGCCCATGAAGTTAACGGCATCCAGATATTTGCGATGGGGGCTGATTATATTCCAGAGGACAATATCCTGGGAAGGATCAATAGAGATAGGACGCGAAAATTACTGGAAGACTGTGCCGCAGCAAACTATAACTGCATACGTGTTTGGGGAGGCGGATTTTATCCTTCAGATGACTTTTATGACATCTGTGATGAGCTGGGACTGCTTGTATGGCAGGACTTTATGTTTGCTTGCGGGGCATATTATCTGACAAAGGAGTTTGACGAAAATATCCGGGAAGAAATCAGAGATAATGTCAGAAGACTGCGTCATCATCCATGTCTGGGAATATGGTGTGGCAATAATGAGATTGAAATGGTAGTAGACCGGGGAGAATATAATTTTACGCCTCGTCAAAAGGCAGACGCTTTAAAAATATTTGAGTATATTATACCTCAAGTTTTGGAAAAGGAGGATCCGGATACTTTCTATTGGCCTTCCAGTCCATCTTCCGGAGGCGCCTATGACAGACCAAACGAAGGCGACAGGGGAGATGTGCACTACTGGGATGTATGGCATGGCAATAAACCATTTACAGAGTACAGGAAGTTTTATTTCCGCTATTTAAGCGAATTTGGATTTCAGTCTTTTCCTCTGGAAAAAACAGTAGAGTCTTTCACTTTGCCTGAAGACAGAAATATTTTCTCTTATATTATGGAGAAGCATCAAAGAAATGGCGCGGCAAATGGGAAGATTATGAATTATATGTATCAGACTTACTTATATCCCACCAGCTTTTCTGCACTCCTATATGCTTCCCAGCTGCTGCAGGCAGAAGCAATTAAATATGGAGTAGAACATTTCCGGAGATATCGGGGAAGATGCATGGGGACAATCTACTGGCAGGTAAATGACTGCTGGCCTGTGGCATCCTGGGCATCTATTGATTATTACGGAAGGTGGAAAGCGCTACACTATTATGCAAAAAGATTTTTTGCGCCAGTATTATTGTCTTGTGAAGAAGAAGGCGTTCTGACCCAGGGAGCAAATGTAAACGCACAGCCGTTTCCTTTGAAAAAAAGTGTCCGTTTTAATGTTTCAAATGAGACTAGAGAAGAAAAAAGCCTAGCAGTTGTTTGGTCTATTAGAAAAAATGATGGAAGCATTATTAAAGAGGAGAAGGAAACATTGAAAGTTTCCGGACTATCAGCTGTATGGCTGGAACAGAAGGAACTTCCGAATATGAATATCAGGGAGGAATATATCAGCTACGCCCTTTATGAGGGAGAAAAACAGATATCCTCTTCTAGCGTTATTTTATCTGTTCCCAAACAATTCCGATACCTTGACCCAGAATTGACATGCAGGGTAGAGGGAAATGAAATTATAGTTTCTGCAAAATCCTATGCAAAAAGTATTGAGATATTAAATGAGAATGAAGATATGATTCTATCAGACAACTATTTTGACATGGATGCAGGAGAAAAACGTATAAGAGTTATTTCAGGTAAACCAGAAGGGCTGAAAATTCGGAGCGTATATAATATTTGCTGACAGCATTAACCAGTACAAAAGGGGGCTATCTATTTTGATAGCCCCCTTAAAAATACTGATAAACTGAAACTTTAAAAATAAGAAGGGGATAAACTGCCCCTTCTTACTCAAATAAAATCAGGATTATAATTTATTTACGTTTGCAGCCTGCATGCCACGGGCGCCTTCTGTCAGGTCATAGGTTACGGACTGGCCTTCCTCCAGGGATTTAAAACCTTCACCGTTGATTGCGGAAAAGTGAACGAATACGTCCTGTCCGTCTTCGCCGGTAATAAATCCATATCCTTTTTCAGCGTTGAACCACTTTACAGTTCCCTTGTTCATAATGTTACCTCCATAAAATAAAAAGAATAAACATGAATATATCCGGATAAAAAAATTAAATGGTCTTTAGAGATAATATTGTGTATAAAAATGATAATACAATCTCTAAAAACCATTTAATATTTATATCCAATATACCTTTTGACACCTCTAGTATATTCGGTATAATATCAAAAGTCAAGGGAAAAGTGGAATTGACGAAAGAAAATGTGTATGTTACTATAAAAACAATGAAATTTTTTAATAAAGCCTGTATCTAAGGAGAAAGGACGTGCTTCAAAATGAAGATATTGATCAAAAACGGCCAAATGTTAAATCCCTCGGATAAGACTGACGAAACCGGTGACCTTTATATTGAGGACGGCGTGATCAAGGAAAAAGGAGTTTCCCTGGAACTTTCCTGTCAGCCGGATAAAGTAATTGACGCCCAGGGCTGCTATGTGATGCCTGGTCTTATTGACCTGCATGTACATCTGCGGGACCCGGGGCTGACCCATAAAGAAGATATAGCAAGCGGTTCAAGAGCAGCAGCCAGAGGAGGATTTACTACAATCCTGGCTATGCCCAATACAAAACCGGTTATCGACAGCCCGGACCGGGTGCTGTATGTGGTGAATAAAGCAGAAGAAATGGCTCCCATCCATGTGCTGCAGATTGGTGCAGTGACCAGACGGCAGAAGGGAGAAGAACTGGCTGATATAGAGGGAATGATCCAGGCGGGAATTCCAGCTATCAGTGAAGACGGAAAATCCGTGATGAATGTAAAGCTCTATAAAGAAGCTATGGAGATTGCCGCAGAACACAATATTCCAGTTTTTGCCCACTGTGAAGATCAGAACCTGGTAAATGGAGGCTGTGTAAATGAAGACCGGCATTCCAGAGAGCAGGGACTTCCGGGAATCAGTAACGCAGTGGAGGATGTGATTGCAGCCAGAGATATTGTGCTTGCTAAAGAGACAGGAGCCAGACTTCATCTGTGCCATTGTTCTACAGAGGATAGTGTGGAGATGATCCGACTTGCGAAAGAAGAAGGACTTCCTGTGACCGGAGAGGTCTGCCCTCATCATTTTACTCTGACATCTGATGATATGGTGCCGGGGGATACAAATTTTAAAATGAATCCGCCTTTACGAACACCGAAAGACCGCCAGGCTCTTCTGGAAGGACTGAAAAATGACATTATTGATGTCATCAGCACAGACCATGCTCCCCACAGCAGGGAAGAGAAACAGCAGTCCATGGAGAAGGCGCCTTTTGGCATCGTAGGCCTGGAAACTTCTGTGGCCCTTACGATCACCCAGCTGGTGGACAAGGGAGTTCTGACTCCTATGCAGATGGCAGAGAAGATGAGCTATAATCCCGCAAGGATCATAGGCTCTGACAGGGGTACCCTGGATATAGGAAAACCGGCAGATGTAACGGTCATCGATCCAAATCAGGAATATGTGATAGATTCTATGACATTTCTCTCAAAGGGAAAGAATACACCGTTTAACGGCTGGAAGGTAAAGGGAATGGTAAAGGCTACTATCTGTGATGGAAAGATAGCATACCAGAGCGAATAAACAGATGCCGGGATCAGGTATACCTGACCCCTACATGATACATCAGGGCAGACAGAAACAGACATCTATGTCGGGTCTGCCTTTTTGCTGAAAAAAAGAATACCTGGAGGAAGAAGAAAAATGATCAATAAACTCACAGCAAAAATTCAGAAAACAAATGCACCTATCGTCGTGGGTCTGGACCCGATGCTGAATTATATCCCAAAGCATATTCAGGAGAAGGCTTTTAAAGAGTATGGGGAGACTTTAGAAGGAGCGGCAGAAGCTATCTGGCAGTTTAATAAGGAAATCGTGGATAAAACTTATGACCTGATCCCTGCTGTAAAACCTCAGATTGCTATGTATGAACAGTTTGGCATTCCCGGACTTATGGCCTATAAAAAGACCGTAGATTACTGTAAAAGCAAAGACCTGGTTGTGATCGGAGATATTAAAAGAGGAGATATCGGCTCCACATCTGCTGCCTATGCAGTAGGACATCTGGGAAAAGTACAGGTAGGGGACAATAAGATCGCTGCTTTTGATGAAGATTTTGCCACTGTGAATCCATACCTGGGTTCTGATGGGGTTAAGCCTTTTATCGATGTGTGCAAAGAAGAAAAGAAGGGAATCTTTGTGCTGGTAAAGACCTCAAACCCTTCCAGCGGTGAGTTCCAGGACCGGATCATTGACGGCAGACCTCTCTATGAACTGGTGGGAGAAAAGGTTGCTCAGTGGGGAGAAGAATGCATGGGAGATTCCTATAGCTATGTAGGCGCTGTGGTAGGCGCTACCTATCCGGAAATGGGCAAGATCCTGAGAAAGATCATGCCTAAAGCTTACATCCTGGTTCCAGGATATGGCGCTCAGGGAGGTCAGGGAAAGGATCTGGTACACTTCTTTAATGAAGACGGACTGGGAGCTATCGTAAACTCCTCCAGAGGCATCATTGCTGCCTACAAACAGGAAAAATACGCAAAATTCGGAGAAGAGAACTTCGGAGACGCTTCCAGAGCGGCAGTAGAAGATATGATCGCGGATATTGACGGAGCCCTGAAGGCTGCAAAATAAGGAGGAAACCATGGCAAAGTTAAAAATGACCAGCAGTATTATCAGCCAGGAGATGATCAGCCCGGATATTTACAGTATGTGGCTGTCAGCAAAAGAAATTGCAGAGCAGGCGGCGCCGGGACAGTTTATCTCTCTGTACTGTGAAGATTCCGGAAGGATCCTGCCAAGGCCGATCAGTATCTGTGAGATTGATAAAGAAAAAGGCGCCCTGCGTATTGTCTACAGGATCGCAGGAAAGGGGACTGCAGAGTTCTCTCAGAAAAAAGCAGGAGACACTATAGAGATTCTTGGTCCTCTGGGAAATGGTTTTCCCATGGAGGAGACAGAAGGAAAGAGAGTCTTTCTTATGGGAGGAGGCATTGGCATTCCGCCTATGCTGGAGACCGCAAAAGAAGCCAAGGGAGAGGTGACAGTGATCGCCGGATACCGGGATAAAAATATTTTCCTTCAGGATGAGTTTGAAAAAGCCGGGAAATTTGTTGTAGCTACAGAGGACGGCAGCCTGGGAACGAAAGGAAATGTTATGGACGCTATCAGGGAGAATCATCTTGAAGCAGACCTGATCTTTGCCTGCGGGCCGGCTCCCATGCTGCGGGCCATTAAGGCCTATGCCCAGGAACAGGATATTCCCTGCTACATTTCCATGGAGGAACGGATGGCCTGCGGCATCGGCGCCTGTCTGGCCTGTGTCTGCAAGTCCAAAGAGGTGGACGCCCATTCTCAGGTCCATAACAAGAGAATCTGTAAGGATGGTCCTGTATTCTTAAGTACGGAGGTGGAACTTTAATGAATATGAAAGTAAAAATCGGGGGAGTGGAGTTAAAGAACCCGGTAATGACAGCCTCTGGAACTTTTGGTTCAGGAGCAGAGTACAGTGAGTTTGTAGATTTAAATAAGCTGGGAGCAGTGGTGACCAAAGGTGTGGCAGATGTTCCCTGGACAGGGAATCCGACGCCCCGTATTGCAGAAATCTACAGCGGAATGATGAATGCCATTGGTCTGCAGAATCCGGGAGTAGAGGTGTTCTGCAAAAGAGACATTCCCTACCTGCAGCAGTTTGATACAAAAGTGATCGTCAATGTCTGCGGACATGCTCCAGAAGAATATCTGGCAGTGGTGGAAAGACTGGCTCAGGAGCCAGTGGATATGCTGGAGATTAATATTTCCTGTCCAAATGTAAATGCTAACTTCCTGGCTTTCGGACAGGATCCAAAGCATGTGGAAGAGCTGACAGCTCAGATCAAGAAAGTTGCCGGACAGCCGGTGATCATGAAGCTGACCCCCAACGTAACGGACATTGCAGAAATCGCCAAAGCGGCGGAAGCCGGGGGCGCAGACGCAGTCTCTCTTATCAATACCCTTACGGGAATGAAAATTGATGTAAACAGAAGGACCTTTGCTCTGGCCAACAAGACCGGAGGAGTTTCCGGCCCCTGCATTAAGCCGGTGGCAGTGCGAATGGTCTATCAGGTGGCCCAGGCGGTAAAGATTCCGATAATCGGTATGGGCGGTATCCAGAATGCAGAGGACGCTCTGGAGTTTATTCTTGCAGGAGCTTCTGCAGTGGCAGTGGGAACCGCAAACTTTATGAACCCATATGCTACACTGGAAATCATCGATGGAATCCGGGAATATATGGAGAAAAATGAAATAGAGGATATCTGTCAGCTTATTGGCGCGGTAAGATAAAAAGGCCCCTGTAAGAGGCCTGGGGAAATTCGGCACTATTAAAAAGTGGGATTCTGCAGGCTCTTACGGGGGTTTATGGTTCTGGAAAAGAATATATAGAAAGGAATGCTTTTTACATAGACAAGTGGTAGAATATAAGCAGAAAACAAGGAAAAGGTCCAGATTATGAGTATATCCGTATAAAACCTGAGGGCGGATTTACAGAGGAGGGAATAAGATGGAAGGTTTATTTATGGGGTTGATGATTTTTGCCACAGTTCTGGCAATTATCGGACTGGTACTGGTCTTTCTCCAGAAAAAAGGAAAGGTAAGCTCTTTTACGACTATGACAGCTTCGGGACCCAATTATGTAAGTGTGGGAAAAACAGTCATTGTTCCGGTCCTGCTGGGTGTACTTCTGCTTTACCGGTATTCCCTTTTATGGGCAGTTTTGTACGGAGCAATCTTTCTTGTGGCTTACATATTGATACAGGTACTGGTGAAATGAAGAATTCAGCTATTCTGACCATGTGGTCCTTTGTACACTGAGAGTACTGATAAAAAATGAAAAAGGAAAGAGAAAAATGAAGATTTTGCATTGTATAGAGAAAGAAGTGTGGGAAAAGATGAAGGGGAAGAAGTACCCTGGAAAGGATTTGCTGGATGCTCCGGTAAAATGGGAGGATCTGGAAGGCTGTGGACGGACATATCCGCATATTTACGGCCCTATAAAATCTGAAGCAATTGTAGCGGTTCTTCCCTATTTGAGAGCAGAGGATGGAAGTTGGATAAAAAATCCGGAATTATCAGGCATTGAAAATAAATAGGATCAGATGTAACTATTGACATTACAAAATAAAACTGTTATTATCGTTTATGTGGATGTAACATAGAAACTTACAATAGAAGTATGCATAACATACAACATATAATAGTCTGCTAAAGACACAGGAAAGAGGTTGAATTTGTAATGATCAATAAAACACAGGAAGATAGACTGGATTATCTGCTGGAGGAATTTAAGAAGGACTCTCTTTGGTACAAGGATCTGGAAGTTGGAGAGGATTATCAGGAGAAGCGGAGAGCTCTCCGATCCCTGATGAATATCCGTATGCCGGGGGCTATGGACCCTGAGGTTCTGGAAGTACAGGATGACTTTCTCCGGAAGGAAGCAGTGGAAAAAGGGATTGTAACTTTGGAAGAGATCCCCACAGCGGCCCGGCAGTATGGAAGCCGGAGGCCTTTTGGGGATAAGATATCTGTCTGGCAGGGAGATATTACCAGACTGCAGGTGGGGGCTATTGTGAATGCGGCCAATTCTCAGATGCTGGGCTGCTTTCATCCTTGTCACGGCTGCATTGACAATGCAATCCACAGTGCAGCAGGAATTGAACTGAGAGAGGCATGCAGCCAGTACATGGAACACCGAAAGGTCCAATATGGCAAGGATTATGAGGAACCCACAGGACAGGCTGCGCTTACAGAGGCCTATAATCTTCCGGCAGAATATGTGATCCATACAGTAGGCCCTATTGTCTATGGAGGGCTGACAGAGGAGCTGAAAAATGATTTAAGAAGCTGCTATGAAAATGTTCTGAAATGCTGTGCAGAACATGGGATACGTTCTGTTGCTTTTTGTTGTATCAGTACAGGAGAATTTCGATTCCCAAATGAGGAGGCTGCTATAATTGCAGTGTCTGAAGTAAGGAAATTTCTGGAAGAGCATGAGACGGATTTTGACAGGATCATCTTTAATGTATTTAAGGATGTGGACAGAGAGCTTTATAAACAGCTTGTATAAAGGAAAGATGAAGAGGAGCGGGGAACCGCTTCTTTTTCTATACAGAAAATTTGCAATTACTATTGACAAAGGAAATAAAAGTGAATATAATGTGCTTACTCAATAAGCACAATTAAAGAGAGGATAGGATCATATGCAGATCATTATCAGCAATAACGCAGATAAACCAATCTATGAACAGATCACTTCCCAGATTAAGGCTATGATCATGAGTGGAGAGCTTCAGGCAGGCGATACCATACCTTCTGTACGGGCTCTGGCAAAATCGCTTCATGTCAGCGTGATCACTGTCCGAAAGGCCTATGAAGAGCTTCAGAGGGACGGCTTTATAGATACTGCGGTAGGCAGGGGAAGTTTTGTAGCCGAAAGAAACCGGGAGTTTTATATGGAAGAGCAGCAGCGGCTTGCAGAGGAGCATCTCAGGCAGGCGGCAGAAATCGGCAGAGTTCACCATATTCCGCTGGAAACTTTAAAAGATATACTGACGATTTTTTACACAGAGGAGGAATAATATGGATTATGCTTTAGAAGTGAAAGGACTGTCAAAGACCTACAAAAAATCAGGATTTACCCTGGACAATGTTTCCTTTACAGTGCCTAAGGGAACAATCGTAGGGCTTGTAGGAGAAAACGGTGCCGGAAAGTCTACTACCATTGGTTGCATATTGAATACAATATTTCGCGACAGAGGAGAAGTGAAACTTCTGGGACAGGAAATGAGGGACGAAGATACCCAATTAAGGCAGCGGATTGGCGTGGTTTATGATGGCGATAACTTTCCTGGCTATTATACGGCAGAACAACTGGCGGAGGTCATGAGGAGAGCTTATCAGCAATGGGATGATAGTCTTTTTGAGAAATATTTGTTGAAATTTGGATTGGATAGAAAACAGAAGATCAAAACTTATTCCAAGGGAATGATAATGAAGCTGGCTATTGGGACAGCTTTGGCACATAAACCGGAACTGCTGATTTTAGATGAGGCTACTTCTGGTCTGGACCCCGTTATGCGGGAGGAAATGCTGGAAATCTTTTTAGAGTTTATTGAAAATGAAAATCATTCCATCCTGCTTTCCTCCCATATAACCAGTGATCTGGAAAAAATAGCAGATTACATCACTTTTCTTCATGAAGGAAAGGTCATACTGACTGTGGAGAAAGATGAAATTCTGTATCGCTATGGAATTATACGATGCAAAGACGGAGAGTTTGAAGCTCTGGATGAGGAAGACAGGATTGCCTGGCAAAAGAGAGCCTATCAGATAGATGTTTTGGTTCCTGACCGGGAAAAGGCAGCCAGAAAGTATAAAGGAGCCGTGATAGACCATGCATCTATTGACGAAGTTATGTTGTTGCTGACGAAGGGAGAAAGAATATGAAAGGACTGTTAAAAAGCTGTTTTTATGGAATTAAAGGCAATCTTCGGGTGATAGCTGCGATTGTTTTGATATTAGGGGGAATATGCCTGATTATAGGAGAACCTTCTACAGTAAGTCTTTTTCCGTTTCTTCCAGCCCCGGTCCTGGCGGCAGCAGCCATTGCCTGTCTTAGAAGAGAAAGTGCTTCCAGATGGAGCAGATATAAGATTACCATGCCTGTGAGAAGAAAAGATATTGTGAAAAGCCAGTATTTCACCCATTGTATATGTGCTTTGGCGGGAATGGTCTGCGCCGGGGTGTTTTTGATACTTGTGCTGGCGGTTCATGGGAATATTTACTTTTACTATGGATTTCGTGACATGATAACCTTGATTCTGGGAGGAGGAATCCTGGCCCTTTTTATGGGAGCTATAGCCTATCCATTGTATTACCTGTGGGGCGAGGAAAAAACAGAAATTATCATAGCCCTGTCTGCTCTGGGGGCTGTGGCCGCAGTTCTGCTTCTGAGCATGCTGATTAATTTTATAGCAGGAGAAGGGCCTGTGTCAGACTTGGAATATTATGTCAGCCTGGTGATAATCCTGACAATAGGAGCTGCTTCTTACACAGGCTCCTGTTACCTGTCTGTTTTGATTTATGAAAGGACAGAATGGTGATAAGAGAGGGATGGAGAAGAAAAAACATATAGGACATTTAACAGCAGCTTTGACCATTCTTATCTGGGGAACTACTTTCATTTCTACAAAAGTGTTGCTGGAGGACTTTCAGCCTATAGAAATACTGGTGTTCCGCTTTGTTATTGGATTTGTGCTTTTATTGCTGCTGAGCCCCAGGAAATTAAAAACGACAGGGACAGGAGAAGAGTTGTTGTTTGCAGGCGCAGGATTATGCGGAATCTGCCTATACTACCTTCTGGAAAATATTGCCCTTACTTATACACTGGCTTCTAATGTAGGAGTAATCATTTCTGTTGCTCCCTTTTTCACCGCCATACTGGCCCATATACTCATGAAGGAAGAGGAAAAATTGGGGGTTCCTTTTTTCATAGGCTTTCTCATGGCTATGGCTGGAATCGTGATGATCAGTTTTAATGGAGCAGAACTTAAGCTGAATCCTACAGGGGACCTTTTGGCGCTGCTGGCGGCTCTGGTGTGGGCAGTATACTCTATTCTTTCCAGAAAAATCAGCAGTCTGGGCTATCCGGTGGTGCTGACTACCCGGAGGACTTTTTTCTATGGCATCTTGTTTATGATACCTGCTTCTTTTCTGCTGGACTTTCGTCTGAATCTGGCGCCGCTGGGAAAGCCTGTGAACTTGCTGAATATCCTTTATCTGGGGGCAGGAGCCTCAGCACTGTGTTTTGTTACCTGGAATTTTTCCGTAAAGAAACTGGGAGCTGTAAAAACCAGCATTTATATCTACCTGGTGCCAGTAATCACGGTGATTGCTTCAGCCCTTATTTTACACGAGCAGATAACAGTGATGTCAGCTCTGGGAGTTCTGCTTACCCTAGTCGGCCTGTGCGTGTCTGAGATGAAGCTGAAAGGAAAAAAGAGCTGAATGGCTTTTTATTTTTGTAGCGGAGTTACTAATTTAAAATCTGAAGAAGAGCAAATTCATAGAAAGTCTGCTTTGTGCAAAAACAGTACAGGGCAGGCTTTTTATGGGATATTGCAGAAATTTATTGTGTATGTTAGGGAGATTTGCTATTATCTTCATAAAGACAGGGGAAGAATCTGCCCCATAGGACAACATCGAATACTTAAGAAGCTTTGCTTTAAAGTGGGGAGGTTTACTTTCTATATTTAGGGATAACTACCGCCGAGGATCTAAGAATTAGGAAGTGAGAGGTATTCTAGAGGTTAATATTACGGCCAAGAATCCAAAAATCGGAAGGCGGGAGGTACTTTAGAGGTAAATGCTACGGCCAAGAATCCAAAAATCGGAAGATGGGAGGTATTCTAGAGGTAAATGCTACCGCCAGGAACCCAAGAATTGCAAAATGAAAGGTATTTTTCAGGTGAATACTACTGCCAGAAATTCAAAAGTCAAATACCAGCGGTATTTTACAGTTGATATTTCAGAAATAGGATTTTCTTAAGTATATGATGTTGCCCATAGGAGGATGTATGGACTATAAGGCAGTGCAGGATATTGGAAAAGAGACTATGGAATATATAAAAAGGGTGCTGGAGCCGGGAATGAGTCTCATAGAAGTTCGAAAATTATGTGAAGATAATTAAGTTTGGAGGTAGTGTGATGATTAAAAACACTTATCTGGACATTGCGGAAAATGACCTGCAATATCTGGAAGCTGTGCTGAAAACCGGGAATACATTTTATAACCAATTAGCAGTACAATGCCAGCAGGTTGCGGAAAAATTTTTAAAGGGATATTTAGATCGGATGCTTTTAGAGGAAGATGTTTCAGAATTGCTTAGAAAAAATAACCTGAAAAAAATCGCAGCAAAATTAAACGATATAAAACCAGGATTAAAGCTGGATACCATAGGGCTGGCCTATCTTACGGATTTTTATTTTGATGCACGATATCCCGGTGATGATTTTTATACTGTATCAAAAGAAGAATTTGAAAAATGCCTTGCTATTATGTACGATACAGTGAAAAAATTAAAATCAATCAATCTATAATGACTATGAATGGATTTTTCTTACTTTTGCCTTTTTTGACGATTAGATTCTTGTTGCCCTTCATTTTAAATCCGAAAGCCCTGGCTAGGGCAGCCTATTTTGCACCAGTACAGGGGAGGGAAAAAGCAGCCTATTATATCTATCAGATATCAAATATTGCAATGTTTATATATTTGCTTTTTCTGAATGTTCTGATAGAGAATTCCTGGCAGTTTTATACAGGGATTGTCAGTTACATTTTGGGACTTGGCTTATGTTCGGCTGCAATGGTCAATTTTTCTTTTCCTGACGAGGTGGGATTTAACAATAAGGGACTTTACAAGTTTTCACGGAATCCAATGTATGTTGCTTATTTCATTTGCTTTATAGGTATGGCTCTTTTGACTCAGTCATGGATACTGCTGGGGGTGGTGATGTTGTTTCAGATTTCTGCTCATTGGATAATACTGGCTGAGGAGAGATGGTGTATACTGAAATTTGAGAAAGCATACAGAGAATATATGAAAAGGGTAAGACGTTACATTTGATATGAAAAAAGGCTTATAGCGATAGGAGGTATAGCTATGCAGGCAATCTGCGGTTTGAACTGCTGTGGGGAATGTGAGAGAAGAGAGGAATGCGGAGGCTGTATAAAAACAGAAGGACGCCCTTTCGGCGGCAGGTGTATTGCCGCTGAGATTATTAAGCAGGGAGGAGCTGAGGCGTTTCATAAATTCAAAAGGGATTTGATGGATGAATTTAACAGTCTTGAGATTGAAAACCTGGAGGTAAAAGACCTGAACTTGTTGAATGGATTTTTCGTTAATCTGGAGTATCCGCTGGCTAACGGACAGACTGTAAAATTGCTGGAGGATAATAACATATACTGGGGCAATCAGATAGAAATCCACGAAAGTGACCGGTGTTATGGGGTTGTGGGAGATGATAAATATCTTCTGGTCTGTTCCTATAAATGCAATGGCACAGAGCCCCAGATTATCTGCTATAAGAAAAGAAAAAACAGTGGTTAAAGGAAGCCAGGGAGACAGAAAATGAGTATAAATCCATATTTAATAGACTTTTATAATAATTATGATGAGGACAAACGACTGGCTCTGAAACATGGTTCCGTTGAGTTCCTCACGACTATGCGATACATAAATAAGTACATACGTCCCGGACATCGTGTCCTTGAAATTGGAGCAGGTACAGGAAGGTATTCCCATGCTCTGGCCCGCCAGGGGTATTCTGTGGATGCAGTAGAATTAGTCCAGCATAATATGGATGTTTTCCGGGAAAATACATTGCCGGAGGAAAATATCACTATCAGGCAGGGGAATGCTCTGGATCTGTCAGCATTTCCAGATGATAAATACGATATCACATTGCTGCTGGGGCCCCTCTATCATCTTTACAGTAAAGAAGATAAAGAACAGGCAATCCGTGAAGCCATCCGGGTGACAAAAAAGGGCGGCGTTATTTTTGCCGCTTATGTTATTTCAGATGGATGTCTCCTTGACGAAGGATTCCATCGGGGAAATATCAGCGTTGCAGACTACGTCCGGGAAGGGCTGCTGGACTCTGAGACCTTTGCAGCCAAATCCGAGCCAAAGGATTTATTTGAGCTTGTCCGGAAGGAAGATATTGATGAGTTAATGTCCATTTTTCCAGTTACAAGGCTTCATTACGTTGCGACAGACGGCTGTGCCTTGTTTATGAGAGAAGCCGTTGACGCTATGGATGAGGAAACTTTTCAGTTATATTTAAAGTATCATTTCGCTACCTGTGAAAGAGAAGACTTGGCGGGAGTTACCAGCCATGCCATTGATATTTTTCAGAAGTAAAAAGGTTTTTAAAGAAATGGAGCAGGATTACAGGAGGATTAAGATGGCATTTTTATACAAACGAGCCACCATTGAAGACCTGGATATATTAACGGAAACAAGAATAGAGATATTGAGGGCTGCCAACCAATTATCTCAAGATGTTGATATGACGGAGGTAGAAGAGCAGTCTTATGAGTACTATAAAAGGGCTCTTTGTGATGGGAGCCATACGGCATATCTGGTTTTTGAGGAAAATGATTTTGTAGGTGCAGGAGGCATCAGCTTTTTTCAGGTTATGCCTACATATCATAATCCAACAGGAAGAAAAGCCTATATTATGAATATGTATACAAGACCGGAATATCGAAGAAAGGGTATTGCCTATAAGACATTAGATCTTCTTGTGAAAGAGGCTAAGGACAGGGGAATCACAGCTATTTCTCTGGAAGCCACTGCTATGGGGCGGCCTTTATATGAAAAATATGGTTTTGTGAATATGGCTCATGAAATGGAGCTGCCGATATAAAAAGTAAAAAGAGACCGAAAAAAAGCTGCCGTATCTGCGACTTACTGGTGCGGCAGATTTTAATGGAATTATTTTCCGGGCTTTTGTTTCAGAATTGTTAAATTTTAAAATTCAGCAAAAATAAACAAAAATGAAACAAAACTATGATATCCTCAGTGTACAAGGGGCGTTTAGTCCTTTGTACACTGAGGGTATAGTTACCCTATAAAAAGAGAGGGGGAACAGCGGAATTTGAAAAGACGTTGGATAAGATGAAGAAAGACATTAACCATTTAATTGTTTATCTGCTGGCAGTGGCCGCTGCGGTCTTTTCTGTGATACAGGTTCAAAAAGGTATTCTGCCGCAGATCACAGGAATTCTGGTATACATTCTTGCAGCTATTTCACTGACTGTAGCCTGCATTTGTTTATATAATGACCTGAGAAATGGAGTTATTGAAAAGCTTCTGATGACTGTAAAGAAAACTTCCTTCGGAGCTCAGTTTTTGGAAGATTATACTTTCCGGACAATCCTCACCACGATGCCATCTTTTATTATTAATGTGGCATATACTGTATATAATGGAGTGATCGGCATTGTGAACCAGTCTTCCTGGTTTATTACCATGGCTGTCTATTACAGCCTGCTTGGGGTCATGCGTTATCATGCTGTTAACACAGGAAGAAAAATATCCCGTATGAAAAACCAGAAACTGATCAGAAAAAAAGAACTGGCAGTTATTAAAACAGATGGGATTCTGCTTCTCCTTTTGAATCTGGCGTTAAGCGGTGTTGTTTTGCTGACGATAGCAAAAGGAAGAGCTAAAGCTTATTCGGAAATCATGGCTATATCTATTGCGGCTTACACTTTTTATAAAACAACTATGGCTGTGATCAATATGGTCAAGGTAAGAAAGATGCAGTCACCCATTCTGATCACTATCCGGAATATAGGAGTGGCCGATGCTCTGGTGTCAATGCTTACGCTGCAGACAACTATGCTGGCATCCTTTCAGAACACCAGCAACTTAGATGTGAACCGAATGAATGCGCTTACGGGAATGGCAGTATGTATACTTATTGCACTGCTGGGTATCAGTATGATTTATTATGCTTCTAAGAGAAAAGAATCCTGAAGGGTTCTTTTTTCTTAGAAAGCTGTTCTTATTAATATTAGAAAAACAAAACTAAAACAAAAACGAAACAAACAAGGTATATGATACCTCCTGTAATCAAAAAAGGATAAGAGGAGGTCTTCGAAATGAAGAAAAGTAGTTTTGTTGCATTGATTTTAGGTATTATCAGCGGCTTGTTTTTTGCACTGGGAATGTGCATGGCTATGATTCCGGAGTGGAACGCATTCAGACCGGGAATTATTGTAGGATGTGTGGGAATTGTATTTGCTTTGATCACAGTATTTGTATGGCGGAAAATGGAGCATAAGCAGCCTATAAAGATCAGCGGGAAAGCAGTGCTGACAGCAGTTGTCGGGATTGTAGGAGCTTTGGCTCTGGGAGTCGGCATGTGCTTTACAATGGTATGGGGAAATATGATCTTAGGCATTGTTGTGGGTCTGGTTGGCATCGTTATACTGATTTGCCTGATTCCATTGTGCAAAGGCCTGAAATAATAAAGATATGTATGTGAGAAAAAAGGCTGCCCTGTCTGCGATTTCCAACAGATAGGGCAGTTTATTATTTTGTTGTCTGCAGTTTAACTGTAACCATTCCTCCTGAAGTCCAGTTGCTAAGCGCCAGGTCTCCGGAGTGGGTTTTTATTACCTGATTGGCAATCCAAAGCCCCAGGCCTTTGTGACCGTCAAAGCTGCGGGAAGTATCACCCCGCCATAAACGTTCTGTACCGTGGATCAGCGCTTCCCTGGTAAAGCCGGGGCCTTCATCGAGTATTGTAATCTGCCAGCCACTTTCTGTCATGGAACCATTCAGATATACATTTCCGCCTTTTGGAGTATGTTCTATGGCATTTTCAATCAAATTGCCGAGAGCCCGAAGAAGATGCTCTTTCTGAAGACTGGCAGTTCCCTGGAGAGAGGATTCTCTTTTCAATGATACTTCTTCGGCAGCAGCAAGAGGGAGGGCATTTTTCCAGAGTTCTTCAAAAAGAAGGGCCAGATCACAGCTTTGAAATTCTTCTTCGGTTCCTGCACAGGCTTCCAGCAGTCCGGCAACGTAGCCTTCAGCCCGCTGACTGCTGGCTGCAATGGTTTCTGCCATTTTCCGGCTGTCTTCCGGTAAGCTTTCTTCCAGCAGAAGTTCGGCGTTGCCTCTTATGAGAGTAAGAGGGGTTTTTAAATCATGGGCAAGAGCTGCGATTTCTCCTTCCCGTTCCTGCTGTGCAGCCCACTGGGAGGACAGGGAACGATGCAGAGCTTCCCGCATATGCTCCATAGCATCCAGAGCCTGGTCATATTCTCGTATACCTGCCTGGGGAATGACGAAATCCAATTCCTGAGCGCCCACCTTCTGGCTTACTTCACCAAACAGCCTGAGTCTGGATGCCAGATATCTGCGGAGCCACAGGGTGTTTAATATCAGACAGAGGACCAGGGCTCCTCCGAGAGTGAAGAACCATAAATACTCAAATGGAGGCAGGAGAGCCCGAAGAGCCGGATCAGTAAATTCCCTTCTGTAATACCAGTGAATGACCAGAGTACTTCCATCTTCATATGTATACCGGACAATATGTACATCTTGAGGAACTGTCTGGAAAAATTCCCGGAGAGAATCCAGTTTGTTTCCCTCTGTATTGGTTTCCAGCACAGTGCCGTTTGAGTCGAATAAGGCATATTCTGCCAGAAAGTCCTCATCGGGAGCCACAAAAGCAGCAGGATGGCCTCCCAGCATTTCTTCTACCTGCTGATTAGAAACAGAGCCGTGGTAGATTATGCCGGCAGTCTGAAGTCCTGACTGAACAGCCAGCCATAACAGACAGCACAGCAGCATACAGCCAAGCATTACAAGGGCAAAACGCAGAAGTACAAAAGAAAGGCTCAGAGAACCCTGTCTTTTCGCCATTTGTAACCCACCCCCCAAACCGTTTCTATAGGATTTAAGTTTTCAGATTTCAGCTTTCCCCGGATATTTTTAATGTGCTCTGCAATAGCAGAGGAATCTCCTTCAGCATCCAGGCCAAAGACCGCTTCATATAGCTGCTCTTTGGTAAAAACCCGTCCAGGGTGGAGGGCCAGATATTCGCAGATTCCATATTCTCCTTTTGTAAAGGATAAGGAATGTTCTTCTGTGGAAATGGTTTTTGCCTGCATATCAAAACGAAGTCCTCCCCGGTTCAGGGTATGAACTGGCTGGCGGCTTTCTCTCCGCAGATGAGCGCCTACACGAGCTCGGAGTTCTGTAATACTGAAGGGCTTTTTTATGTAATCGTCTCCGCCCAGACCAAGGCCCTCTGCAAGAGCTGCGTCTTCTGTTCTGGCGGTCAGAAACAGAATGGGACAGTCTACTTCCTCCCGGATACGGCGGCAAAAAGAAAAGCCGTCCTCTCCGGGAATCATCACATCTAATAATATAAGATCGTACTGACGGCACCGGTCAGGCTGCAGCAAGGCAGGTGATGTTTCAATATCTATCTGATGGCCGTCTTTTTCCAGTGTTTTCCGGATCAGATTCAGCATATCCGGGTCGTCATCTATAACTAAAAGTTTTGCCATAACATTTCCTCCAGTTTTCATTTGCTGTCTATAATCTCGATAGGGGTGGCCTCCGTCACAAATATCATGCCGTCATACAGGACTGCCGGAGGCTGGAACAACCGGTAGCTGAGCGGCAGAAGATGCATATACCAGGCATAGCCTTCGCCAAGATTTCCCAGATAAAGATATTCCCTGACCAGATCTGCCATGGGAGAATCAGGAGATATTTTAGAAAAGTCCAGCCAGCAGACGTCGAAACCAGCCTTTTTGGCCGCGTTTGCCAGGGGATCATGAGAATAAAACACCTGGTTCGTCCGTCTGCAGGAAGGCAGGACCGGGAGATTGCAGCAGGTTTTATAAAAATCTGTACCAATGACATAATACCCTTTTCCAATTTCATCTGCAAGGAGGGTCCCCATAGAATCATAACTTCCCCAACGGGCCACATGTGTGTTATGCCCTGCCACGAATATCCGGTTATGTCCGGACTGGGATTCCTGCTCGGCAATCCATTTGATATTTTTTGCCATAAGCTTATCTCTTAATGTGCCTGAGGAATCCTGGGAAATCGTATCAGACTTTTCCTGGAAATCTAAGTACTGCAGCAAGATATCCGCGAAGTGGACGGCCTGGGCAGTATTTTCCAGATTTTCAAGCTGGGCTTTTACATCGGATAGGACCTGTACTCTTTCTTTATTGCTGTACTCACTGTTCCATTCTTCTCCGTCTATAAGCTTTTCCAGATTCTCTGTATTCACGCCGGCTTTTTTACATGCCTCCGTCAGAAAGCGGAAATTGTATAAATATCTCCGCATATCAAAGCCATAAAACCGGAGGTCTTCTCCTGGAGCTGCTGTTTCATTATATTGACGCATATAGGAAATCAGTTCTGCCATCTCCTCGGTGCAGTATATTTTAAAACCAATGGACTGAGCTGCTTCAAGGGCTGTTCCTTCTCCACCGTGTATATAGCGGTTTACCTGTTCACAGCCTCCGTAGTCTCCCTCCAGTGCAAAAGCCCGTACATCGTATTTTTCTACAAGAAGCTTGAACACTTCCAGCTTAAGCTCCTGGAATTCTGCGTTTCCGTGGGTGGCTTCTCCCAGAGCGATGATACGGGCTTCTTTTGGTATAGAAATATCCTGTACGCTGCCTGCATAAGAGGCAAACTCTTCCGGGTCTGCACTTTCTCCTGGGCCAAAGCCTCCAAAGTGCATAAAAACTGAGAGAGCCAGAAGTACTGATCCAAACAGGAGCAATAGAGCAATGCGTAAAAATTTGTGCTTTTTCTTCTTCATAGTAGTTTCCTTTCTGTTTTTGATATAGAGAGGGTAACATTTAATTTTAAGGTTTTTATAAAGAAATAAAATATAATTTTCGTATTAGACGATTTTCAGATCAGACTATAGGGACCGTCTATTCTCAGTGAGAGGATTATATTGTATAATACAGTCAGTATTAAAGTATGATATTGCGATTTTGGAGGGGTGGAGTATGGCGGTTTCCAATATTAAAACAGTTCTTTCGGCAGATATTTCTAAAGTCTGGGATGTGGTCACAGATGTTGAGAATTATTCATGGCGCAGTGACTTAAGCAGAACGGAACTTCTGGAGAAAAACCAGTTTGTGGAGTATACAAAAAAGGGATATCCGACTACCTTTACCATCACTGCTTCAGTGCCATATGAACGATGGGAGTTTGATATGGAGAACAGTAATATGAAAGGCCATTGGATTGGTATTTTTAAACCGAAAGGCGAAAAAACAGAAATAGAATTTACAGAAAATGTGACGGTGAAAAAAATCTTTTTAAGACCTTTTATTAAAAGATATTTGAGAAGGCAGCAGGCATTGTTTGTTGCAGATTTGGAAAAGGCACTGGGATAAGGGCAGGTTTTGAGACAGAAGTATAGATAGATGAGAAATTCACAGACTGCAACTGACAGTTGCCGGTTTGCCTTCTTTTGACGGTGGTGCAGATAGAAAAAAAATTGCTATTCTTAATAAAAGAAAAGCGGGGTGAGGTTATGGAAATAGGGGAACGTCTGCAGTATTTAAGAAAAGCAAAAGGTATATCACAGGAAAAACTTGCAGAACAGCTGCATGTTACAAGACAGGCAATATCAAAATGGGAAACCGGGGGTTCACTTAGATAAAGATACCACATCAATCCCACGCTGACTTTTGCTCAAC
>ERZ1643250.875-NODE-875-length-28980-cov-9.794883_pt1 | contig 28980 bp, 31 predicted proteins | sample MGYA00579262_ERZ1643250 | MGnify/ENA primary metagenome ERZ1643250 (study PRJEB29033, sample SAMEA4952265) | chicken gut metagenome | biome: Broiler Chicken; feature: Gastrointestinal Tract; material: Caecum | place: Ireland | collected 2018 | study: Broiler... | reverse complement strand
TTTTGAGCGCAAACATTTAGTGATAGAGGGCATTTACGCCGCCCCTCCAGCGCCGATAGCGTTGGAGGCCATTGAAAATGCAATAGAATACATCCGCAGTATCGCTTTTCACATCGATGAAGGCGATTATCACGGCAAACATATTGCGTATTTCATGCGACAAGCATTGGCCTGGCTGGAAGGGTATTCATGCCGCGATGACAGCCAGGGCAAATCCGATAATTCACCATTGCCGCGCTACCAGGTTATCGAATTAACAATGCTGGTTAAACAATTGGTCAGCCAACTGAAAAAAGCAAAACCTGATTGCAAATTACCAGATAGGGCGATGGATTATCTTTTGCGAAACGGACTGGTAAGTGCGGAGGGTGTTTTACGATGACCATTTCTACCAAAAAGCCTCTTTATGCTGAGGTTCACAATGTTCCCGATAATTATGAGTTCACTGACGAGGAACTAAACAGAATTATTGCAGGTGATATGTTCACTCCTCGTCAGGACGCAATAATGGCACGGGAGATACAGAAACTCCGCGCCGCCATGATTGTATTTCTCATGATGCAGGAAAATCAGAATGGCTAAATCAGCAGCAGAGCGCAAAGCCGCTCAGAGAGCCAGACAAGCTGCATCTGGTGTGCGTAAGCTGGAGATTGTGCTTGATGCTCAGGAAATTGAAATGCTAGAGCGTAACTGTGCCACGCGTCGCCCCGGGCGTGCGCCTTACGAATTTGGTGAGTATATAGCGTCACTGATCCGCCAGGATGATGCACGCGTGCGCGGGCGTATAAAATCGATCAGCAGAAAACGTTGCGGTAAGTGCGGCGAGAGAGTTCCAGTTAATTCATGCCCGTGCAATGGTGACTCGCAATGCTGGGTGACTAAAGGCTGGCATGAAACGAAATTAATAGTGTGACATGTCACGATTAGATTATGCATGATGAATTTGATGTGTTTTGAATACTGCCGCCAACTATGGCGGCTTTATTTTGCATGGTACTATTACCACAACGGTAACTATTACCACGGTGGTTATGATGCCTGCTGAACCTAAAACCTATAAACGCAAATCAACGCAATTTAAGCCGCTCACAGCAATGCAGGAGGCTTATTGCCAGTCATACATCAAAACGCCTGAAAACCAGACTCAGGCAGCGATTAACGCAGGATTCTCCCCAAATACAGCGGCAGTTAAAGCCAGTGTCATGATGCGCGATGAACGCATTCAAAAACGGATTGCCGAGTTGATGGAGGAGCGCAACAAACGAATGCGCGTCAGTGCTGATTACGTTCTCATGCGCCTGGTGGAGATCGACCAGATGGACGTGATCGATATCCTCAACGACGATGGGAGCCTTAAACCAATCCGTGAGTGGCCGAAAATCTGGCGCACTACGCTTAGCGGCTTTGATCTGTCATCGACCATCATGAACATGAACGAGGATTCGATAGAGACAATCCTCAAAAAAATTAAATGGCCTGACAAGGTGAAGAACCTCGAACTGATTGGTAAGCACGTCGACGTCAACGCATTCAAAGAACGCTTGGATGTTAATGTGAATGTGACAATTGCTGATCGCATAGCAGCAGCCAGGAAGCGACTCAAAGAACGTCAGGATGGCAATCAGTGACAGATACAGCGTTATCTCCTGAAGAGCAGTTAATCGAGGATATTGCAGGGTTCACTCACGATCCGCTTGGCTATGCCCTCTATGCGTTCCCTTGGGGGGAAGAGGGGACTGAACTGGCACATGCTACCGGCCCACGTCAGTGGCAGGCTGATGCGTTCCGAGAGATACGTGATCACCTGCAGAATCCAGAGACGCGCTATCAGCCGCTTATGCTGGCACGCGCTTCTGGTCACGGTATTGGTAAATCCGCATTCATCTCAATGCTGATCAACTGGGGCATGTCCACTTGCGAGGATTGTAAGGTCGTGGTGACCGCCAACACCGACAACCAGCTACGAACGAAGACCTGGCCGGAAATTATCAAGTGGTCGAACCTTGCTATCACGAAAGACTGGTTTACCTGTACCGCTACCGCGATGTACAGCAATGACCCTGGGCACGACAAGCGGTGGCGGGCTGACGCAATACCCTGGTCTGAGCACAACACTGAGGCGTTCGCCGGACTACACAACGAGCGCAAACGCATCATCGTGGTGTTTGATGAAGCGTCGAACATTGCGGATCTGGTGTGGGAAGTTGCCGAGGGGGCGCTTACGGACGAAGACACTGAGATTATCTGGGTGGCGTTCGGAAACCCGACGCGTAATACCGGACGTTTCCGCGAATGTTTCCGCAAATATAAACACCGCTGGAAAACTGCGCAGATTGACAGCCGGACGGTGGAAGGCACTAACAAACAGCAGTTGCAGAAATGGGTTGATGACTACGGGGAAGACAGCGACTTCGTTAAAATCCGTGTGCGCGGCATATTCCCTGATGCATCTGAATTGCAGTTTATCCCTACCGGCCTTACTGACGAGGCAATGAAACGGGTGGTAACTGCTGCGCAGGTGGCACATGCTCCGGTGATAATCGGCGTTGACCCGGCATACTCCGGCGTTGATGACGCTGTGATATACCTGCGGCAGGGGCTGCACAGTAAGGTGCTGTGGACTGGCAACAAGACCACTGACGATCTGATTATGGCGAAGCGCATCGCTGACTTTGAAGACCAGTATCAGGCTGACGCGGTATTCATCGACTTCGGTTACGGAACCGGTTTGAAGTCAATCGGTGATGGCTGGGGACGTACATGGCAACTTGTTCCGTTCGGTGGTGCGTCCACTGACCCGCAGATGCTTAACAAGCGTGGGGAGATGTTCAATGCATGCAAGACATGGCTGAGGCTGGGCGGCATGCTGGATGACCAGGAAACAGCGGACGAACTGTCGGCGGCAGAGTACAAAGTTCGCGTGGACGGTAAAATCGTTATCGAACCGAAGGAAGATATCAAGGAGCGGCTTGGGCGTTCGCCGGGTAAAGGCGATGCGCTACTGCTGACGTTTGCTTTCCCGGTGTCGAAGCGTCTGCGAATTCCCGGTCAGCAGAACCAGCAAGGCAAGGCCATTACAGATTACGATCCCTATGCTTAATCCTCTGGAGGGGATAATGCTGCTGATATCCTCTGGTGAGGATAAAACAAAGCCAGCTCATCGGCTGGCTGTTTGTGACATGTCACGGTGTTATTGCTCGCTTAACTTCTGCTTCAGCAAGTAACCTTCGAGCATCCAGATTTTGTTTACAGCATTCTGCCGGGCAATCTTCCGACCAATTTCTGCATCAAAATTTTCCGGACTTGCACAGGCACTCTCTCCGGTGACGGTGAAGCCATTCTTCAGTACCAATACGCAGAAAGTCAGGAGGTCTGTAGATTTATGCGCTGTCCATGAATCGCCAACGCCCATATTGGCAGCACGAATGCCGTCATAAGCAGTAAAGAAATGCTCTTCAAGAATGATGCTTTCGATATATTGAGGCGTAACTCGCGGAGCGGTTTTGCCTTTCTCAACGATTTCTTTTTCGATTTGCTGGTCGTTCATAATCTCACCTTAAAAAAATGCCCGGCGAACCGGGCGAACTGGAAGCAATGAGTTATGCCTTCCGTGGCTGTACTGGTTTACAGCATGAAGTCATCGCAATGGCGTCCTGCTGTAAAAAGGGCGGTGATAGTCCTTCAAGGGAAACCATCACCGCCAAGCACCTGGAACTTCTGGCATCACGGTCCTTAGGCGTGATTCTGGCGTGGCATGCAGGATTCGAACCTGCGACCAACCGCTTAGAAGGCGGTTGCTCTGTCCAGCTGAGCTAATGCCACAACGCTGAGAGCACTTAGCCTGTTAAGGCGCCACACTTTGTCGCGGCTCCATAAATGCTCTCATCGTTGTACCCTCGTCTCTTCCGAGGCGTCACACCGAATCGCCGGGATGGTGAATCCCCGTGCGCGGAATAAAACCGCTCGACTTGCACATTCCGGCTACCTGGTTCGTTTGCCCGAGCAAGGGAGGATGCCCCTTAAACGTATCCAGACCGCTATCGGCGCATGTGCCATACGCCGTACTGCTCAAAATAAAAGTTCACTCCACCTGTTCAATTTAACGACAAGCCAGTCAGGTTAATAACCGGAATGAACCCTTTGCTTACCTGAAAGGTAATAATTTGTGCGTTAAATGTCAACTGTCTACGATAAATAAATCATATGTGGTTAAATTGGTAATAATTTAATTGCGTACGGAGTCATTGATATGTGCATGGGTAGCTCACCATCAGTGCCTGCAACACCAGAAGTTCAGGCAGCACCACAGGAGCAGGATGCCGCCGTTGTTGATGCCCGCGACGAAGAAACTCGTCGCCGTCGCGCTGCTGCTGGTCGTAGTTCTACGCTGCTTACCGGTTCTCAGGGCGACACATCAACCGCTAATACCAGCGGTAAAACGCTGCTTGGTCAGTAACCGGAGTCATTGAAATGGCGGAAACAACTAAAGAGCGATTGAACAAACAGTTCGCACAACTTGAAAGCGAGCGTCAGTCGTTCGAGCCGCACTGGCGCGAGTTGAGTGATTACATCAACCCGCGTGGTTCCCGCTTTCTGACTTCTGAGGTCAACCGTAACGATCGACGCAATACACGCATTATTGATTCGACCGGGACTATGGCGGCGCGCACTCTCGCCAGCGGCATGATGTCAGGCATCACAAGCCCCGCGCGTCCGTGGTTTCGCCTGGCTACGCCAGATCCTGAAATGATGGATTATGGCCCTGTTAAGTTGTGGCTTGAGGCGGTGCAGAACCGTATGAACGATATGTTCAATAAGTCGAATCTCTATCAGTCGCTGCCGCAGTTATACGGAAGCCTCGGCACATACAGCACTGGTGCAATGGCGGTGCTGGAGGATGACGAGGACATCATTCGCACAATGCCATTCCCGATAGGCAGTTACTACCTGGCTAACTCACCTCGTGGCAGTGTGGACACCTGTTTTCGCAAGTTCTCTATGACTGTTCGTCAGCTTGTTCAGGAATTCGGACTAAATAACGTCAGCGAATCCGTAAAAAGCATGTGGGAAAACGGCACCTACGAGAAGTGGATTGAAGTGATGCATTCGGTTTACCCGAACATTGACCGCGATACATCGAAGCTGGATAGCAAGAACAAGCCATTCAAATCGGTTTATTACGAGGTTGGTGGCGATAACGACAAGTTGTTGCGTGAGTCCGGATTCGATGAGTTTCCAATTATGGCTCCGCGCTGGGAAGTTAACGGCGAAGATGTTTATGGATCATCATGCCCGGGTATGCTGGCGCTTGGACCTGTTAAGGCATTGCAGCTTCTCCAGAAGCGCAAGTCGCAGTTGATTGATAAAGCCACCAATCCGCCGATGGTTGCTCCGACTTCCCTCAAGAATCAGCGCGCCTCCCTTCTTCCTGGCGACATCACGTATATCGATCAGATTACTGGTCAGGATGGTTTCAGGCCTGCTTATCTGGTTAACCCCAGTACAGCAGATTTGGTGGCAGACATTCAGGACACTCGTCAAATCATTAACAGCGCCTACTTTGTCGATCTGTTCATGATGTTGCAGAACATCAATACCCGCTCGATGCCTGTTGAAGCGGTGATCGAAATGAAAGAAGAAAAACTTCTGATGTTGGGGCCGGTTCTGGAGCGTCTGAACGACGAATGTCTTAATCCTCTCATTGACCGCGCTTTCTCGATGATGGTGCGTAAAAACATGTTGCCGCCACCGCCTGACGCGATGGAAGGCATGCCCCTGAAGGTCGAATACATTTCCGTCATGGCTCAGGCGCAGAAGTCTATCGGCCTGTCCAGTCTGGCGTCTACGGTCAACTTCATTGGTCAACTTGCGCAAGCGAAACCAGAAGCTCTCGACAAACTCAACGTTGATCAGGCGATCGATGCATTCGCTGATATGTCTGGAGTGTCTCCAACCGTCATTGTTCCGCAGGAACAGGTTGAGCAGGCTCGCCAGCAACGGGCACAGCAGCAACAGCAGCAACAAATGATGGCGATGGGGGTGGCGGCGGCACAGGGTGCCAAGACGCTAAGCGAAGCTAAAACTTCGGATCCGAGTGTTTTGTCAGCTATGGCGAATGTAGTTAGTGGTCAGGGTGGGCAATCACAATGACAGATTACGAAGACGATCAACTGAAAGAAGAAAACTCCCGTAAGCAACGTGACATGGCACAGCGTGAAATTGATGACATTCGCTTTGTCATGAGCAGTGAACAGGGGCGTCGCGTTGTCTGGTCGGTGCTGGAGAAAGGCCGTGTGTTTTCCGCTATCTCACCGATGGACGCTATGGCAATGGCATTTAATGAGGGGCAACGCAATCTGGCGCTGGAACTGTTTCAGCGCGTTATGGCGCATTGCCCTGAACAGTATTTGAAGATGGCCAAAGAGGCCAGTGAACAGGAGTGATCATGAATTTATTTGAGCGTTTGCTGTATCGCCGTCTTTGCAATGAGCAACCAGTCGATGGTGGAGCAGCTCCGGCTGCGTCAGAACCGTCAGCGCCTGCAGGTGATAACCCTGCTCCAGTTGGTGATCCATCACAACAGGAAGGTGATAAGCCACAACCTGTTGCTGATGGCGATAAACCTGCTGATGACAAAAAGTCTGAAAACGATAAGCAGGATGAAAAAAAGGACGGCGATAAACCAGAGGGTGCGCCTGAGAAGTACGAGTTTCAGGCTGCCGAAGGCGTAGAGCTGGATACAGAAGCGTTGAAGGAATTCGAGCCGGTGGCGCGAGAACTAAACCTGACCAACGAGCAAGCGCAAAAGCTGGTTGATGCTTATCCGAAGATTCTGGCAGGTGTTCAGCAGCGCCAGGCAGACGCCTGGCAGAAAACAACCGAGCAGTGGGCTGCTGATGTAAAAGCTGACAAAGAAATCGGTGGCGACAAGTTGATTTCTAACCTTAGCGCCGCGCAGCGTGCGCTTGACCAGTTCGGGACACCTGAGCTCAAAGAATATCTGAACACCACCGGACTGGGTAATCACCCTGATCTGGTCAAGACGTTCGTGAAAATCGGAAAGGCGATGTCTGAAGATGGCATGGTCACCGGTGGTAATGAAGGCCAGCGTAGTGCGGCCGAAGTGCTCTATGGCAAATAAGAGAGGAAATGACAATGGCTGTTAAAGGCTTAACTGCGCTAACGCTGGCTGACTGGGGTAAGCGCGTCGATCCAAACGGGAAAGTCGATAAGATTATCGAGCTTCTCGGTCAAACTAACCCGATCCTTCAGGATATGCCTTTTGTCGAAGGGAACCTTCCTACCGGACACCGAACCACCATTCGTTCTGGTTTACCTTCAGCTACCTGGCGTTTGCTGAACTATGGCGTACAGCCAAGCAAATCAACCACAGTGCAGGTAACCGATTCCGTTGGCATGCTGGAAACCTATGCTGAAGTCGATAAGTCACTGGCTGATCTGAACGGCAATACCGCCGAGTTCCGCCTGTCTGAAGACCGCGCATTTATTGAAGCGATGAATCAGCAGATGGCGCAGACACTGTTTTATGGTGATTCCAGCGTTAACCCTCAGCAGTTTATGGGACTGTCCTCCCGCTATTCCAGCCTGTCTGCGGGTAATGCTCAGAACATCATTGATGCTGGTGGCACGGGTACAGATAACACCTCAATCTGGTTAGTGGTGTGGGGCGAAAACACCGTGCATGGCATCTTCCCGAAAGGGCAGAAGGCTGGCATCCAGATGGAAGATAAAGGCCAGGTGACACTGGAAGATGCGAATGGCGGCAAGTACGAAGGCTACCGTACCCATTACAAATGGGACAACGGACTTGCTCTGCGTGACTGGCGTTATGTTGTTCGCATTGCAAACATCGATGTCAGCAATCTTTCAGAACCTTCCTCTGCCGCAAATATTGCGAAGTTGATGGTTAAAGCACTGCATCGCATTCCAAACCGTGGCATGGGCCGCCCGGTGTTCTACATGAACCGCACTGTAGGCCAGGCTCTTGATCTACAGTCTCTGGAGAAAACATCTCTGGCTATCAGCGTAAAAGAGACTGAAGGCGAGTGGTGGACTTCATTCCGTGGTGTACCAATTCGTGAAACTGATGCGCTTCTGGAAACAGAAGCCCGCGTGGTGTAACGCCTGTTATTAACCTGTGGGTCGTAACAGACCCACTAATGGAGAAAGAAGATGATCACCGACAAACTGTTGATGTTCTCCGAAGCTCAGGCGGTTACGAATACCGCGGCTTCTACTGACGTAATCGATCTCGGTCCAATTGACGGAAAACGTCGTGATATCGGCGTGGGTTACCCGCTTGAGTTTTGGGCGCTGGTTAACACAGCCGCCGCGGCAAGCGGTGATGCAACTGTAAACATCCAGTTGCAGACGAGTGAGAATAACAGCTCATGGACCACTATTTATGATAGTGGCGCACTGGCAAAGACCGCCCTGACAGCAGGTAAACGAGTTGTTTCTGCAAAGGTGCCTGCCGGTGTTCAGCGATATCTGCGTGTTAACTACTCCGTCGCAACTGGCCCACTAACGGCTGGCGAATTCACTGCTGGTATCAGTCTTGATGTTGATGCCAATACGCCGTATCCGATCCGCTCAAAAGTAACTGGTTAAGGTGATATCGATGTCAGGTGAGAAACCAAGATACCGCGTTCTGCGCCTCTCTCATATCCATAACACACTGTGGCCTGAGGGGGCAGAAATCGAATACGAAGGTGAGCCTGGTAGCGCACTGGAACCTGTTAACGATGCAGCCAGACAGGCAAAAGCAAAAGTTGCAGGAAAGGTGTCAATGGCAACAACCAGCACCAAAATCATCAACGATGTGTCAGATGATGGTGAACTGGATAAGCTCCGTGAAGAGTACGAATTGCTCTTTAACGAGAAGCCACACCATAACGCCAAAGCCGAAACGCTCCGCGAGAAGATCGCAGATAAGCGTAAAGAACTGGGCGTGTAAGCCTCGCGGATCAGACAAGGGGCTTCGGCCCCTTTATTGCAGGAGTGTATATGGAACTCGTAAACCTCAAAACCGGCACTGACAGCTACCAGGATGAGAGCGGAGAAACCAGAACTCGCGATGAATACCCGTGGGGGCTGTGCATCACTCTTAATAACGACACATTGAATAAGCTGAAGGCGCAACCTCAGGGCGTCGGAACAGAAGTGATGATAACTGCAAAGGCTGTTATTCGAGGCCTGTCTGCCAGAGAAACTGACGATGGGGTTAATCGCAGCGCCGATCTGCAGATCACTGATATGGCGATCGCTCCTGTTTCCGGGGATGTAGAAAAATCAGCGGCTGAAACCCTGTACGGCAATGGGGGTGAGTAATGGCCTCTGTAGTAGAGATCTGCAATCGTGCGCTGTCCAATATTGGCAATAGCCGCAGCATTAACAGCCTGACGGAAGCCAGCAAGGAAGCGGGGGAATGTTCGCTGCACTTTGAGGCCTGCCGTGATGCTGTGCTTTCTGATTTTGACTGGAACTTTGCTACCAAACGCGTGGCGCTTGCAGATACGAGCAATCCACCGCCTGACTGGGAATATGCGTATCAGTACCCGTCCGATTGTCTGCGCATTACTGAAATTATGCTTCCTGGTGTACGCAATCCAACAGCAGCAATGCGCGTTCAGTACGAAGTTGGTGCAGACACCAACGGAACAGGAAAGTTGATCTACACAGACCAGCCGCAGGCATGGCTCAAGTATGTCTCTCGCGTTTCAGATGTGAACATGTTTGATGCCATTTTTATGGAGGCGTTGGCCTGGCGTCTTGCGGCAGCTATTAACATGGCGCTGACTGGGAATGCAGACCTCGGTACGTTTGCACTCAATATGTACAATCGCGTGATTCTTAGTGCTGGCTCGCATAGCCAGAATGAATCACAGGAACCACAGCCACCGGTTGACGAGTTTACCATTGCGAGGTTGTCCTGATGGCTATCAGTTGGATCCAGCCAAGCTTTGCCGGTGGTGAGATTGGACCGTCGTTGTACGGTCGTATCGACATGGCGAAGTACCAGGTGGCTTTGCGCAAGTGCGATAACTTTATCGTGCGGCAGTATGGCGGCGTTGAGAATCGACCGGGTACGCGTTTTGTCGGTGCCGCCAAATACCCAAATCGGAAATGCCGCCTGATCCCGTTCCAGTTCTCGACTGTTCAGACCTATGCTCTGGAGTTCGGACACCAGTACATGCGCGTTATCAAAGATGGTGCGTTGGTGCTGAACAGCAGCAATGTTATTTATGAAATTGCCACGCCATATACTGAAGCCGATCTGTTCCGAATTAAATTCACGCAAAGCGCAGACGTGCTTACGCTGGTTCATCCGGCATACCCGCCGAAAGAGTTGCGCCGCTATGCGCATGACAATTGGCAACTGGTTGATGTGGTAACGAAGAACGGGCCATTTGAAGATATCAATATTGACGAGTCAGTGACGGTTTATGCCAGCGCCAGCACCGGGACAATTACGTTAACGGCAAGCGCCTCTATTTTTGGCGCGGAGCAGGTAGGCAAATTGTTCTATCTGGAACAGCCAGCAGTGGATTCAGTACCGGTATGGGAAACCAGTAAGAGTACGTCGATTGGCGATATTCGCCGTGCAGACAGTAACTACTATCGCGCCGTTACAGCAGGCAAAACAGGCACTTTGCGCCCTTCGCATACAGAAGGCACATCATGGGATGGCTGGGGCGGCTCCGGTGATGATGATACTGGCATTGAGTGGGAGTATCTGCACAGTGGTTTTGGCATTGCCCGTATAACTGCTGTAAATGGCACTACTGCAACTGCTGAGGTGATTTCCTATATCCCTTCGCAGGTCGTTGGCGAGGATAATGCCAGCTATAAATGGGCTAAATATGCCTGGAACAGTGTTAATGGTTATCCTGGCACTGTTGTTTATTATCAACAGCGTCTTTACTTCGCCGCATCGACTGCGTTCCCTCAGACTATCTGGGCCAGCCGTACTGGGGATTATAAGGATTTTGGCAAAAGCAATCCTACGCAGGATGAAGATAGAATTATCTACACCTATGCCGGGCGTCAGGTTAATGAGATCCGCCACCTGATTGATGTCGGTTCGCTGGTGGCACTGACTTCCGGAGGTGAGTACGTCATCACCGGCGACCAGAACAAAGTGTTAACCCCATCATCATTTGCATTCAGCTCTCAGGGATCAAATGGCTCAAGCAACGTCCCGCCAATTGCCGTGGCGAATATTGCTCTGTTCGTCCAGGAGAAAGGCAGCGTTGTCCGTGATCTGGCCTACTCATTTGATGTTGACGGCTATCAGGGGAACGACCTGACCATCCTTGCCAATCATCTTTTTCAGAAGCACAGCATTGTTGACTGGTGCTTCTCGATTGTCCCTTACTCCAGTGCCTTCTGCATTCGTGATGACGGTAAATTACTGGTGATGACCTATTTGCGTGATCAGCAGGTTTTTGCATGGGCACCACAATCCAGTACCGGAAAATATGAAAGCACATGCAGTATCAGCGAAGGCAATGAAGATGCGGTGTATTTCGTCGTTAACCGAACCGTTAACGGGCAAACAGTGAGATACATCGAGCGACTGTCCAGCCGTTTATTTACCAGCGATGAAGATGCTTTCTTTGTTGATTCTGGCCTTAGCTATGATGGAAGAAATACGTCTGACAGAACGATGACCATCACTGGTGGTTCTGGTGAATGGGATTACCGCGCGGAATATACAATCAGTGTTTCTGGTGGTGCGTACTTCACCAGTAGTGATGTTGGTGCGCAACTACAGTTCCCTTATACCGGAACTGATCCTGGCGATGAAGTGTCAAAAGAATTACGTTGCGACATTATTTCTGTAACCAGCAATACCGCAGTAGTGGTTCGTGCTAACAGGAACGTCCCGCCATCCATCAGGAATGTGGCCACCACGAACTGGCAGATGGCGCGCCGGACATTTGGCGGCTTGTCTCATCTTGAAGGCCAGACCGTAAACATCCTCTCTGATGCGAACGTGGAACCACAAAAAGTGGTTTCCGGAGGTGCCGTCACGCTGGAATCACCGGGGGCTGTTGTGCACATCGGCCTGCCAATAACTGCTGAATTCGAAACACTGGATATCAACATTAACGGACAGGAAACGCTGCTGGACAAAAAACAGGTGATCCCGTCCGTTACTCTGGTTGTGAATGCCAGTCGCGGCATCTGGGCGACTACGCCCGGCGGTAAATGGTACGAATATCCACAGCGTGAATTCGAGTTCTACGATGATCCTGTTGATGATGCTACCGGAAAAGTAGAAGTGAAACTGGACAGTAACTGGGGCAAAAACGGGCGTGTAAAAATCCGTCAGCTTGACCCGTTGCCGCTGTCTGTTCTTGCCGTTATTCCTCGCCTTACTGTTGGGGGATTCTGATGATCGATGTTCGAATTATTCCCGCTACCGAAGAGCATCTTCAGATGATTTTGCCGGATGTTCGTCAGGCTGATATTGACGAACTGTATGCGGTATCGCTGATGACTACCGAAGATGCGCTGCGTGTTGGTCTTCGCACTGCGACTATGGCCTGGTCAGGGTTCGCGAACGGAGAACTGGTAACCATGTTTGGTGTATCTCCGGCGTCAATGATCGGTGGCAATGGTACGCCCTGGCTGGTCGGTACCAGCCATATTGAAAAATACCAGAAGACATTTCTTCGCCACTGCCGCCCTGTATTGCAGCAGATGCTGGCAATTTATCCGCGCCTGGAAAACTACGTTGACGAGCGAAACCATGTTGCCAAAGCATGGCTGCACTGGCTTGGATTCAGGCTTGAAGAAGCCGCGCCTTATGGTGCTCTTGGTCTTAATTTCCACAGATTTCACATGGAGAGAAAATAATGTGCGATCCGGTTATTGCTGGTGGCGCAATGCTCGCCATGAGCGGCATTCAGGCATACACCCAGTACCAACAGGGAAAGTATGCCTCGAAGGTTGCAGAAGCGAACGCAGATATAGCCATAGCTCAGGCAAATGATGCAATAAACAGAGGTAACGCTGAAGCTGAGCAACGGCGCAGAGAGACCCGACAGCGGCTTGGTACACAGGCGGCGACAATGGGGGCTACCGGCGCTGATTTATCTACAGGTAACGCGCTGGATATATTTGGCGACACTGCCCAGTTTGGCGCTCTTGATTCTCTGACGACGGTGAATAACGCGCAACGCGAGGCTTACGGTTATCAGGTTCAGGCTGCCAACTATAAAGCAGAAGCCAGTTCAGCCCGTAAACAGGGGAATGTGGGAGCAGTAACAACATTGCTCACTGCGCCTCTGAAGGCATACGGTGCGTACCAGATGTTTGGTGGGACGTGGAGTCCGTTTACTCAAAGCACCCCTGCGCCAATCGGGGCAGCAGCAGGAACCAGATTACCCGGAGGATTATAATGCCAGTCGTACCAACAGTATCCGGCCGTCAGGTTCAGAGCCGTGGAGTTCAGTCAGCAGGCTTGCAGACGTTTTCTCAGCCAGGTATTGGTGATGCTTTTGTTCGGGCAGGGACAGAGGCAATTGATGTTTTTGGTCAGGCAAAACAGCGTGCCAATATCGCTATGGCTCAGGAGGCATCTCTTAACCTCAGTCAGATAAGCAGTGATCTGCTGAATAATCCTGAAACAGGATTGCTTAACCTGAAAGGGAAAAATGCTATTGGAAAAGGCCATGAGTATACGCAGCAGTTTGATGCTCAGGTCGAACAACTGGCTATGTCGCTGCCGGATGAACAGGCCCGTAATGCTTTCATGCAGCAGGCACAGCAGCAGCGCATTCAGTTCACTACGCAGGCCGGGCGGTACGAGATCGGGCAAATAAATGCCTACGAAGAAGGCCAGTTTCAGGCTACGCTGCTGAACAATGGTAAAAATGCCGCAGCATTGTATGGCGACAACGCCGCATACGTATTGGCTAATAAGCAAACTTTCCAGCAAATTGAGGAGTACGGCATTGCGCATGGCTGGAGCGACGAGCAGATTCGGGCCAGGAAAATCGAGTTTAAAGAAGCAACAGCAAAAGCAACTGCTCAAAATGCTATTGGAGCAAACTATCTTCAGGTAAGACAGCAAAACGGCGAGTTAAGCGATACTGCTGCTGGAGCTCGCCGTGCTGTAGCAGATAGTGACTCTTCCGAGCGTGCCCGTGGCATACGCAACAATAACCCAGGAAATCTCGAATACAGCAAAACTAATCCGTGGGTTGGGCAGACTGGTGATGATGGTCGCTTTGCTAAATTCGAAACACCTGAACACGGTATTCGTGCATTAGGGCGGAACCTGATGTCGTATCAGCGGCAGGGTATTGATACCGTCAGCGAGATAATTAATCGCTGGGCACCGCCTACTGATAAAAATGACACAATGTCGTATATCAAAGCCGTGTGCGAACAACTTGGCGTTTCTGCTGATGAGCCTCTCGATGCATCTAATCCGGATACCCTGAAGGCGCTTTGTGCAGCTATTATCCATCATGAGAACGGTAGCCAGCCATACAGTGATCAGCAGTTAACTGCTGGTGTCAGTGCAGCACTTGGTTTATCAACAATTCCAACCAACACCAAACGCTATACCGGTAATGCAGCATTCGATGCGGCATCTCCTGAGGCGCAGGCAAGTTTTATGCGACAGGCGGATCAACTGCGTCGGCAGCAGCAGGCTGAATATAAAACGATGATTGACAGCCAGGTTCGCGATGCGACAGCTGCGTATATGCGTGGCGTTGAATTTCCTAACCCACCAGGTGAGGCTGATTTTATTGCAGCTTATGGCGTCAGAGAAGGAAACCTGCGATATACCGAGTTCAGAAATACGCAGATCGCCGGACAGTATATAGGCTCTTTCCGCAACATGCCGACAAGCAGCATTACAGCATATGTTGAGCAATTACGCCCGGATACTGGTGAGACAGGAGAGGGTTATGCGTCTCGCGCAGCTCTTTATGACAACGTTGTTTCGGCTGCAAATCAGGTGATAAAGCAGCGGCAGTCGGATCCTGTGCAGTTCTCTCTTGCCTCCGGACAGGTAAAGCCTATCGACATGAGCAATAAGGATAACTTTGGACAGAGCGTTGCCTTGCGTGCCGCTCAGGTCAGTGACCTTGCTAAGTCATATGGCACTCCACTGACGTTCTTTTCCAAAGACGAGGCCAATCAGATCGGTGTTTTCTTTCGTGATGCTCCAGTTTCCCAACAGGCAGCATATCTCGATACCATCAGGCAGAGCACTGGTGGTGGGCAGGTGTATATGTCAGCACTACAGCAGATCAGTGCCAACGCTCCATCTGCTGCCGTTGCCGGGATACTGATGGACAAGCCTGGTGGTATTTTGGCAGAAAAAAACTGGTTTAATCCGGATGTTTCCGTGTCTCCTGAAACCGCTGCGCAGGCAATTCTTGCTGGCGCGGCGGCTCGTAAAGGTACTGATGATGCGAAAGGTATTCCGATGCCTAAAGATGCTGATCTTCGCCTTGAGTTTTCTGACATGGTGAAGGATGCATTTGCTGGTGATGCTCAGGGGGCATCAATGGCATACGAGATCGCAAAGGACTATTACGCTGGTGTGATGGCGAAAAAAGGCGTGGTATCAGGCGAAATTGACAATGATATCTGGAAACAGGCTGTTAACGTAGCTACAGGTGGCGTGCATGACTATAACGGAATGGGGAATGTTCTTTTGCCGTGGGGAATGTCTGCAGAGCAATTCGATAAGCAGGTTAATCAGGCTTGGAATGAACAAGTTGTTGGCACAGGGATAAAAACACCGCCTGGTCAGTATGGTTTGCAAAGTTACGGCGATAGTCAGTACCTGGTGAAACTTGGTACTGGTTATCTGCTAAAAGATGATGGTTCTCCCGTTGTTCTTGATCTGACACAGAAGCGTCAGAGATTCTCCGGAGATATTCCGCAATGAGTTACTTTGGCCTTAATCCAGTAAACCAGAATCAGCAGCTTGACGAAGCAGCATCAAATCCAGCTGGCTTTAACAGCGATGTTGGTTTTTTCGACAATGCTGTAGGAGCGGCATTGTCTGGTTTGTACTCCGGGCTGGTGGCAAAGCCAGATCAGTTGCTCTGGGCAGGGATGGATAAAATCGTATCCCCGATTGCTCAGTTTGTTAACGAAAACACCTCGCTCAATGACACTTCAGTTTCATACATTGCCGAGCAGAGAAAACTAGCAGAGCAGCAGGTTAAGCGGCTGACGCCTGATGCCGCGACAACCGGAACCGCCGGGCAGGTTCTTTATGGGTTGTTCGATATGGGCGGGCAGGCTGTTATCGGTACAACGCTCGGTGGTCCGGTCGGAGGTGCTGCGGCGGTAACTTCGCTACAGGGTTTTTCTGAGTTTGAACGGCTGACAGCACGGGGTGTTGATTTCAGGACGGCGCAGGAAGCTGGATTAGTGCAGGGTATTACTGCTGGTGCCGGAACACTGATCCCTATGAGCCTCGGGTTACGTGCTGGTGGTGCGCTGGCTGAAGGTGTGGCGGCTCAGCTTGCGCGGACGGGTGAAAGTTCAGTGCGACGCGCAGCAGCAACAGCAGTACGTGCAACGCCAGATATTGCCTATGCCGCAGGTACAAATATTGCGTTCGGTATGGCACAGCGTGGGCTTACTGCAAAAACGCTTCGTGATGGTGGCTATAGCGAAATGGCTAACCAGTATGATGTGTTGGATCGACAGGCAATTGCTATTGATGCTGTTCTTGGGGTGGCGTTTGGTGGTATCGGCAGATTTATTAACTCTCGCGGCGAGTCTACAAGCGCACCAAATTTTTCACCAGTTGATATCGATGCTGCACTGGCGGCGAATGCCGCTCATCATGCTGAAATTGATATTGCTCCCGGCGTTCCGATCAACGTGCTTTCGCGTAATTCTCACATTCAGGCTCTGCGAAAAGCTATGTCTGATGTTAGCCAGGGGAGACCTGTAGACGTTGCCAGCATTGTTGAGTCTGCATCTTTCAGTGAAATTCCAGGGCGCAAGAGTCTGCTGTCTCAGGCAGTTAATGAGGCTCTGTCATCTGTAGATGATGGAGTAACGGCGCGCGCTATAGAAAATCGGTTGCTTGAAGAACAGGCCGCGCAGCTTTTGCCGCGTGGCGATAGACAGGTTTACCAGTCTGAAATCGCTAATAGCCAACGAATTATTGAAAATCTCACTGAACAGCGCGCACAAATTCTTGCAGAAGAGCCAACAGGTAGCGGTAAAGCTTTGTCTCGTGCTCGATCAGATAAACAGGTCAGACTTCGCGATATTGACCAACGAATCCGGCAGGCACAAGAACGCCTGGAATTTTCCCGTAACGCGTTGGCACCGCACGAGCCTGGAGGTCAGTTTTTTGAAGCTCGAGCAGAACTGGCACGGCGACAGCAGGCAGAAAGTGAACTTAATGCTCAGGCTGTTTCATTCTATAAAACAGCAGAGGTCAGGACGCCAGACGAAGTAGCTCCTTTTGAGCCCGGTAAGATATTGCAACAGACAGAACAAAAAATGATGGCAGATCCGGCAGGAGATATTGATCTGCGTATAGCTGAAGACTCGCTGCTTGAATCTCCGGACATGATAATCACCGTGCTGGATGATGATGGTAATCCACAATCGCGCAGTGCGCGTGAAGTACTGGATGAAGCGAACAGGGAAAGTGAGCAGGCAATACAGGATTCCAGCCTGTTTGATGTTGCTGTGGCGTGTTTCTTGAGAGGTTAAATTAAATGAGACAGGAATGTATACAAGCGGTCCAGCAGGCGGCGCAGCGCACGTTAACGGCGCGAGAAATACAGAACATTGAAGACCGCATTTATCGAAATATGCGCTCCATTGCTCGTGATGACCCGATGTCGTGGCGACAACTTTCCGAATCAGAACGGTTGTATCGTGCAGCACAATTGGCATCTGAAGAATTACAGCGAGAAGCGGCATTAAAGAAACGTCGTGTGGCCCTCACTATAGCCGCACGTCAGAGATTGGATAAATTTATCAATAGCTATCAAGGGGCTGATGGGAAACTTGGCGCTCTTAACCGTACTATTGCTTTTAATGCAGACGGTAAATCAAATTTCCTCTCTGTTGAATCCAGAACAAAAGCCACTCGTGATTATGCATTGAGTCAATTGCAGGAGGCATTTGAAGCAGTTGATCCTCGCTTTTTTGGCCTGTTTGAAGATGAAGCTGGCGTGCGTGACCTGGTATATGAAATGCGAGGGCAAAATACTGGCAATGCTAAAGCAAGAAAAGGTGCTAAGGCGTGGAGAGAAGTGACAGATCTACTGCGCCGCCGGTTTAATGATGCTGGTGGGGACATTGGCTATCTCGAAAACTGGGGGATCCCTCAACATCATTCTATGGAAAAGGTTGGGGCGGTATCAAAAGATAAATGGGTTAGCGATGTTATAGGTAAGCTGGATCGCAAATATTATACCCGAGCCGATGGACAACTGATGAACGATGCCGAGTTGTCTGCATTTCTTGGAGAGGCTTATAACACGATCGCTACTGGTGGGCTGAATAAGCTTACTGATACCGGAATGCGAATTTCCGGCGCACGTGCTAACCGTGGTAATGCATCACGACAGATACATTTCAAAGATGCAGATTCCTATCTCCAATATCAACAACTTTATGGCGATCGCTCTCTATGGGAAATCATGGTCGGTCACCTGGAAGGTATCAGTAAAGATATTGCTCTGGTGGAAACATATGGTCCAAACCCCGATCATGTTTTCCGCTCCCTTCTTGATCAGGTTAAGGCAGAAACGGCAACAGCTAACCCGAGTAAAACCGGTAAAGTCGAGCGGCTGGCGAACAACACAGAGAATCTGTACAACTTTATTTCCGGAAAGACACAGCCTGTAGCGAATCCGCACATCGCGCGATGGTCTGACAATATCCGCAACTGGCTGGTTGCCAGCAGACTCGGATCCGCGTTGCTGTCATCGTTCTCTGATCTTGGAACCATGTATCTGTCTGCGAAGGTGACCAACCTTCCAATGAACCAGTTATTCCGCAACCAGCTTGAAGCTATGGACCCAACGAACCGTACTGAGCTTGCGCGGGCGCGCCGCGCTGGTCTGGCGATGGAATCTCTACTTGGCAGCGTTAACCGCTGGGCGATGGATAATATGGGGCCGTCTGTGTCTCGTTGGGCGGCAACGGCGGTAATGCGTGCCAGTGGGCTTACAGCATGGTCAGATGCGCACAAGCGCGCCTATGGCGTAACCATGATGGGAAGCCTGGGAGAAGTAGTGTCACGGACACCAGACCTTCGTAGCCTCGATGATTCTGATTTTCGTATCCTGAAAAGCAAAGGGATTACTGACACAGACTGGAGCGTGTGGAAACTTGCGCAACAGGAGGACTGGGGGAAAGGCAACAATACGATGCTGACGCCGGAAAGCATCATGCGTATTCCTGATGCTGCTGTAGAGCATTTCGGAGCACCAGAGCGCGTGAAGTTTGAAGCGATGCGCAAGTTGCTCGGGGCGGTGACCGAAGAAGTGGATATGGCTGTTATTACACCGGGCGCACGTGAACAGATGTTCGTAGGGGCTGGTCTTCAGCGTGGGACATGGAAAGGTGAATTAACGAGAAGTGTTTTCCTGTTTAAATCGTTCCCTATCTCGGTAGTTATGCGTCACTGGCATAGAGCTATGGGGATGCCGTCTGCTGGTGGGCGTGCGGCATATATTGCGACGTTTATTGCCAGTACGACCATTCTTGGCGCTTTGTCGCAGCAACTTAACGACCTTGCGTCTGGTCGTAATCCTCGCGAGATGACGGGGGAAGATGCTGCTAAATTTTGGCTTGGTGCTCTACTGAAAGGAGGTGGTCTTGGTCTTTACGGTGACTTTTTATTGTCAGATCACACTAGGTACGGAAGCGGCGCGCTGGCGTCGATGCTTGGCCCGGTAGCTGGTCTGGTTGATGACGTAGTGAAGATTGCTCAGGGTATACCGTTAAATGCTGTGGAAGGGAAGAATGAGCAGACTGGTGGTGATCTGGTTAAGCTTGGGAAGGGGCTGATGCCAGGTGCGAATCTCTGGTACTTGAAGGCGGCTCTCGATCATATGATCTTTAACCAGATGCAGGAGTATTTTTCACCAGGCTATTTGCGTAAAATGGAGCAACGTTCGAAGAAAGAGTTTAATCAGACATACTGGTGGCGACCGCAGGATGTCACTCCGCAATAAGGATGAGAAATGATTGCTTTTATTCTTGTTGTGTTTGCGCTTGTTGCACTTGGTGTTATGAACCGTAAATGTATCATTGGTGATGGTGAATTTGCTGTTGCAGTTGTTTTGATATTATCTGGTGTAACAGGGTACATAGGTTTGTCATAACGTGAGAGTGACATGTCACAGGCCGCTTTCGCGGCCTTGTTTTTAACGAATGCCACCGCCGCCCGGGCGGGAATCCGCAGAACGCCCACCGCAGCGGGAGCCGTCAGCGGCAGTATCGCTGTCGTGCTGACAACGACCGGCAAAGGCCTGAGTTGAAGCTACCAGAGACAACAAAACGAACAGTGCAGCAAATGCTTTTTTCATTGTGAAATTTCCATCTATAAGCCACCTCAATGTGGCGTCAATGAGTGTAGCACTGACTTTTGTTTCGTCCACAAAAAAGCCCGCGCTGCGGGCTTCTATTAATGCAGTTTATCTTTGCTTATAACCAGTAGTCTGTGGGTATGCACATCTTTATCACTGCCCCAACAGAAATCAGCCCACTGGCTATAGAAATCATCCCATGATGTCATGAAGCTAAGAGGTCTATCTTCTTCAGAGCCATCTGAAACGTATACATTATATCCCGGGGTGTTTATAGCCCAAGAAATCATTCTTTCCCAGAATCTTCTCCCATCGATTGTTTGTTGCTCATCAGATACAACGATCGCATATTGCTCTAGGAAGAACTGAAAAAAAATCTGAGGCAAACCATGAACAGCACGGTCATGAATAACATTAGGCGTACGCCATACCATGATCTGCGTACATGTTCTTTTGGCTTCGACGATATCTTCCCGAAAGATTAACTTAACCGCATACACCGTTTCTGGAGTATCGCTGGTAGTAATCATTCTGTAATGATCGCCATTACAAGATTTTACAAGGCGATAACCATAAGGTGTTGTGAATCCCGGAAGAACGAAATCAACCACACCTTTCGCTAAGTAGCTTTCGGTGTGACTAGTGTTCTTCTCAGACATGTTCAGTTTTCTATCGAAATCTGCTTCTGGGATAATGTATGGCATCGCTTTTCTTGTTGTATTTGTTCTCATTTCGTCCTCCCATGTTTGGCTACAGGACGCGTTTTGAAGGGAAGATTAAAAATGCTTTCTTACCCTTGAGGTAATAGTACGCTATTCACCCCCAGTCTGCAATCTGTACAGAATTATTTAAAGGCACGTCCCTGTGCCGCCGTTCTGTCAGAAAAACCCTGCTTTGTCGTTGATGTACTCCGCGTGCGTCTGGATATCACGCAGGCATTTGCTCACACCAACGATGTAGCAGAACATGGTGGTCAACTCCGCCGCCGCGCCCGATACATCATGCCCGTCGTCCTGTAACTGGTTCAGCAGATTCATCAGCAGTGAGTTCTCCGTCAGGCCGAGAACACCAGACGGAGAATGAATCAGGCTGCGGTAGCCGGGCTTCAGTGGGGCGCTGTAGGTTTTGTTCTCTATCTTCATTGCCTGCATCACTGCTGACGCCGTGGCGTTGGCTACCTGGTCGGCAACCATCTTTATGCGTTCTTCCTGCGGGAGCGAGTTTTTAATGAAACTTCCGGTGCGGCGGATCTGAGGAAGAACCTCACCTGTAACCCATTTACGAAAGCGGTAGGGGATAGTGCCTGGTGTCACCGCATCGCGGCAGCGGAGGATCAGTGTGTAGAGGCCTGACTCGGAGATGATGATCGATTCTTGCTCACCGCCAGGGGTGTCGGTTGAAGCGACGCCCTTCTCATCATCATCAAGTTTTCGAACAGCATCTCGATGGTTTGCTATGCCTATAGCCCGACAAACATCTGAAGCGATAAACCATGGCTCACCATTAATGACGATTACCCGTATATCGGCTTGGGATTCGAAAGAAAAAATGGACGTGCTTTTTGTAGCTGTCATAGTGGTTACCTTTTAGTCTGGTTAATCACCACTACCGACGCCAATCGGTTGGTGGTGAACTGTGCAGGGTTGGCGTAACCGGCTAAAAGGACCCGGCGCACCTTTCGGTGCCCCCACACAGCCCACCATAATACGAATGTGGCCGTGCTATACGCATAAAAAAACCGCTTGCGCGGTGAATGCGCCTTTTAGTAATCCGGGACGCCAATCCCGGCACTGGATTTTTCCAGTGCCCGATTACTATGACACAAGAGGAGTGCGATGTAAATTTACCGCAAAGGTAATGATAAGCGCGGAGGTATATAAAAATCAACCGTATTTGGTTGGTGGCGTTTAGCGCTTGATCACCTGAAAGCAAGATATTACCTTTAAGGTAATGTTATTGTGAGGAAAAGCAATGGAAGTTTTCTGGATAGTTGTTGGTGTGGTTGCGGTGATTATTTACGTTATCAACCAGAACAAGACTAAGATCTCTGATCGTACGGTCGTTAATCATAACAAAACGATAAAGACCGAAGATGGGGAGATAACGATTAATCGTACACAGGTGATAGAACACACCTCTACTCAGTTTCAAAAAACTGGAGGTAATGCGCCTAATATTTCCGCACCTCCTGCTTATGATAGTGCGGTAATCCAGACATATTATAAACAGCAGGAGTTAGCAAAAGAGAGGCAACTGATTCAGCCAAAGCCGTTTACAGCTGAGCTTCCACCTGGAGTGTCAACGCCTCCGGCATATCATGGAAGATTCCCTGGTGATGACATATCGTCTCAGTCATCTAAAAAAGCACCTCAGGCAGTATCAGAGCCAGCAAGAATACCTTCTGTATCGCCGCCAAAAGAAGAATCAGCTAACAGAGTTTCAAGTGGTAGCAAGCAGTGCTTGCGATGCAGAATAAACCTTCCGTATGAGAAGTTCAGGAAATCGTCAAAAAATCCAGATGGATTGACTAAGTGGTGTGCAAGGTGTCTCGATGGCCCAAAGAATACACGTCATATGAAGTGGTGCCCAATTTGTAATGTCCGCAGAAAACGAACCAGCTTTTACCCTAATAATCAAAATGCGGATGGCTTAATGGCATGGTGTAAAACGTGCTGGGACGAGCACAAAGCGAAACGATAGGCCGCTCTAGCGGCCTTTTCTTTATGTGGTTTGTTTTCGTAATTGTTCGGCACAATAGTCGAGATGTGTTTGCAGATCCCGCATAGACATCTGTGAGCTGGTTACGTAGTTAATCAGTGCAGTCAGTTCGGCAAGTGGGCCATCGACATTAAATCCATCCTTATCGAGATCCCGGAGTAATTTCATCAAGTGCGATCCCTCCACCAGTGACCTGACGCCTCCCGGCGTGTGAATCCTTTCGGTAAATCCGTCTTCCAGTGGATAGTGATACTGCTGCATCTTATCTTCTCCATGCAATAACTGTATAAATATACAGTAACAAATAATTTGTTTGCTATCCAGCACGTTTTGCGAATCACCTGAAAGGTAATATCTGTCCGTATTCATGAGCTATATATCCATATATGGTTTTTCAGGTAATAGAATAACCAGATATGCGGCGCAACGGGTGCTGCGACTATCTGGAGATTTAACATGACGGTCTCAACCGAAGTTGACCACAACGAATACACAGGTAACGGCGTTACGGCATCATTTCCTTATACCTTTAGGGTTTTCAAGAAGTCTGATCTAGTAGTGCAGGTGATTGACCTTGACGAGAATATCACTGTGCTGGCTCTTGATACTGATTACACAGTCACTGGTGCGGGAGGATATAACGGCGGCAATGTAATTCTGTCGAAGGCACTGGCTAATGGTTATCAGATTTCCATTTCGCGTGAGTTGCCGGTGACGCAGGAAACAGACCTACGCAATCAGGGTAAGTTCTTCGCTGAAGTTCATGAGGATGCTTTCGATAAACTGACGATGCTGATTCAGCAGGTTCGTAGTTGGTTTAGCCTGGCGCTACGTAAGCCGTCATTTGCTGCTAACTATTACGACGCAATGGACAACTATATTCGTAATCTTCGTGCCCCATCCAGGCCGAAAGACGCAGCAACGAAAGATTATGTTGATATTCTTTCTGGTGCCAGCCTAAGCAGAAGCTTGAGAGTACCTGAATCGTTTATAAATGAGTTACCTGATGCGGATGGGAGAAAGAATAAAACACTGAGTTTTGATAATTCTGGATCACCGCTTCTTCTTGATCCTGAAAGTAGTGGGTTATGGGGATATTCCCTTATTGATTCGTTTCAGGATGGTGCTTCAATAACAACTAGATTTCAGGCACTTCACTGGAAACGTCCTGATGGAAATGGCGAGTACTACCGTTGGGATGGATCTTTACCAAAAGATGTTCCTGAGAATTCAACCCCTGAATCAACAGGTGGGGTTTCCCTTGGTGCCTGGGTATCTGTAGGGGATGCATCGTTGCGGAGCGACCTGATTAGTCAAGAGACAGATAAAGGCTCCTCAATAGTTACATATACCCCTAAATTTAATGATGCCGTCTCGATGTCGGTATATGAAAAACTTTCTGTAGATTTGGTGACACTTTCAGACTACGGATTTAAAGTTGGCAACACCGGTGCTCAGAACAAAGCGGCGTTTCAGAAGGCTATTGATGATGCTACGTTGCCAACTGAGATTGTTATACCAGAGGGGGTGTTCATTGTTGACCCTGGTATTACGATTAAGAATACTGTCACCATGATACGAGGTGCTGGCGCATATCAGTCCAGAATTTTCTCTACGGGTACAGCGGCACCGATAATCACGCAACAAGATGGAGTAATTACGTTCTGCGAGTTCAGGGACTTTGGTCTTGACGGAAATGGCTACGCAGCTAACGGCATCAGTCTTACTGAAGCCAACCACATTAAAATAGAAAATATTGACGTGGTTAATACTAATAACAACGCAATATTAGTTAACGGTTACTCCATTGACATCATTGGGTGCCGATTGTTTCAAAACACCGGTAACGGTATTAATGTTGGTGGCCACTGCAATAATATTAATATAATCAACAACCGTATCTATGGTAACGGAGCCGGTGGAGTTTTACTTACGCCAGCTTACGCTGAGGGCGGTATGAGCGTCAGAGTTAATGGCAACGATATAGAGCAAAATAAGTTCTACGGACTTTTGGCTTACGGGGTTAAAGGCCTTAACCTTGATGCTAACTATTGGGAACGCAACGGTGAGATTGGTTACCCGTATAGTGTACCTGAGTCTATTACAGTACGTGCGGATATCCACCTTATCGCGAACAATTTTACATTAATTCCTGACCTTTCAAAAATTAATGATACCGTATCTATTCGCGGGAATCAGCAGACCGCGATTGGCTACGCCAGCGCGCTACCTAACCAAGACGGATTTATTTTCACGAACTATGCGAAAAACCTGACGATTGAAAATAATCAGTTATTAGACGCATCGAAAGTGAATAATTTATTAGCAATGTACCACAATAATCTTTCGTCCAAAGTTACTGACAGGCTATATCTTGCCAACAACACAGTGAACTCCATAGGATACGTTGGTAGTTATGACCCGGCGACACAAAACCCTGACACTGCGCATTTAATAGATATTGCGAACAGAGAGTTAACTGCTAACTATCTTGATCGAAATATGTTGCTCTGGACCGCGGCATCTGGAACCACAGGAACATTGATAAAAACTCAAAACATCTATGCTGGTAATTATTCATTCTTAGTTACGACAGGAGATAGAGTTTGGGGACGAACGATAGACCTCAACAAATCACCAGAACTAAAAGGGAAATTTGTATGGTTTGGTGCGTGGGTAAATGACCAGGGAACAGCGTCAAAACTTATGTTTATAGTTAATGGTGCAGGACAAACAGACTCTACAGCACCTTTAGCTGGTAATGGGAAATGGCGCTATGTTAGTTGTGGTGTGTATATATACGAAACTGATACAGCTATAAATGTTGGTATAAGAAATTATGGTTCAGGAAATGTACTCATAAACTCACCTTCTCTATGTGTATATGGAATGCCATCAAATGCGTTACAAGTTGAAAAAACAACATTTTATCTTTCGTCAGTACCTACATCCGGTTTCTGGGATATAGGCGAACGCGTTATCAATAGCGCACCTGCTTCAGGACAACCAAAGGCATGGACATGCAATATTCCAGGTGGTCCCGGTGTTTGCAGTTTCCTTTCTGAGGGGAATTATTAATAAAAAAGAGAGGGAAATATCCCTCTCTTACATTAAATTACTTTATATGACTTCAATTCTTCGAATTCACGTACCGTTTTATAAAAAATTGGTATCGCTTCTTCTTCATTGAAGACAGGAACTACAAGAGATATCTTCATTTCGCATCCCTAAAGACAATGAACTTTGAATAGACGAAACCGCACACCAGGCTTATGGCGGAGAAGATGACGAGAGTAACAAATGGTGGCAGACCGCACATGTCAGCAGCCCAGCCAACAACTGCGCTCATAGTGCCTATGAATCCAACGTAAAGCATGTATTTCAGCGTAGTAGTAGAGGCATTGAACGTAAATTTCGCGTTAGCGTAAAAACTGAACGATACAGCTATGACAAAACCAGCAAAGTTAGCAAGTACTTGATTTGTATGTATTACGTAAATACAGAAAGCAAACACAACCCAGTGTATGAGCGTGTTTAACACTCCGATTGACATGTATTTAGTGAACAGATGAAGCACTTTTTCCAGAAAAAATAAAAACAAATATATCACCCTTTGGGTAATTTCGTTAAGAGCTATCTGAGTTTATTTAAACCATATGTGGTTTATTGTGTATGATAGACTCACCTACTAAGGGGGGTCTTTATGCGCAAATATGGTGATTACTATGTCAGCCCAACTAACCAGTGAGTCATTAAATCAGTGGCTTAGCATGGGATCTCTTGCTGCGGTAATCGCAGGGGTTCCGCCAGAAGTTGCGCTTGGTGCTCTGGCTGGTGCGGTAATCTTTGTTACCTCGGCAGTTGAGTATCCAATCCGTCGCCGCGTGCTCCTGTCGATGCTCAGCTTCCTCTGCGGCCTTCTCTTCTACAAACCCACAGCGTCCATTCTTATCGGCGTGGCCAGTTGGATCCCGACCATCACTCAGGACTCTTTCGAGAAAGGGACCGTCTTCTCTGCTGGCGCATTCGTGTCAGCAATCGTAGCAGTACGTATTGGCATCTGGCTCTATCACCGTTCCGAAAATCCACGCGATTTAATCCCGGGGAGAAAAGGATGACAACTCATGAGCTGCTTTTGCTTATTGCCAATGCGGTTATCTGTTCAGGTATAGCGATCCGCGTCGGTACATTCCGGCGTAATGGGTCGCAACATCGCCGATGGGGAGGGTGGATTGCTTACTTTCTCATTGTGGCCGCCGCCAGCATTCCTGTCCGTGCCGCTTACGCTATCTGGTATCACACGCCAATGGCTGCCGATTTATCGGAGGTCGTCATCAACGCTGTCATGCTTGCCGCCGTTCTGAAGACGCGCGGTAACGTCGTTCAGATTTTCAAAATAACGAGGTCTAAACATGGAGATTAAACAATTCCAGCGAGCTGCTGGTATTAGCGAGGCGCTGGCCGCACGCTGGTTCTCGCATATAACTTCTGCTATGAAAGAGTTTGGTATCAGCAAACCAGAAGATCAGGCAATGTTTATTGCTCAGGTCGGGCATGAGTCTGGGGGCTTCACCAGATTGGAGGAGAATTTCAACTACAGTGTCAGCGGTCTGGCTAACTTCGTTCGGGCTGGGCGTCTCACTCAGGGGCAGGCTAATGCACTGGGTCGCCGTGCTGGTGAACCACCATTGCCACTCGAGCGCCAGCGAGCGATCGCCAATCTGGTGTACAGCAAACGCATGGGGAACAATTCCCCTGGTGACGGCTGGAATTACCGAGGCCGTGGACTTATCCAGATTACCGGTTTGAATAACTATCGTGACTGCGGAAACGGCCTGAAAGTGGACCTGCTGGAGAATCCTGAACTGTTAGCGCAGGACGAATATGCGGCTCGTAGCGCGGCGTGGTTCTTCTCCAGCAAAGGTTGCATGAAGTATACCGGAGATATTGCACGTGTAACTCTGATTATCAATGGTGGCAGGAATGGCATCGACGACCGGCGCGCGCGCTATGTCACTGCCAGTAAGGTGCTGGCTGTATGATCTGGGCATTCGTAAAATTATACTGGAAACAGTTACTTATCATGGCGGCGCTTGCTGTTCTGGCCATATCCGGAGTTGTTGCCTGGAGTGTACACGGCAGTCGTCAGTACGACGCCGGGTATGCACAGGCGAAAGAAGACCGCAAAACCGAAGATGAGAGAGTTCGTCAGCACTACGAACAGGAGAAAGCGATCAATGAACGTGAAGCGCAGCAGAGGAGCGACCAGGCGCGCAATGATGCTCTTGATGCTGCCGCTCGCACTGGCCGGTTGCAGCAACAGCTCGTTGCCATCCGTGAGCAGCTCAGGCACTATAACGCCATTGTCGGCGCTGGCTCGTCAGCCACAGACACCGGAGTTTTGCTTGCCGACGTGTTCAGCAAATCTCTCGAGAGAAATAGACAACTGGCAGAGTATGCTGACCGGGCAGCCGAAGCCGGAAGAGTCTGCGAAAAACAGTACGACACCCTGACCAGATAGCATGGCATTTTTCATGGTACTGATTTCCGGTGACGGTATATAAAACGGTACGAGAAAAATTCATCTTTGGAAAAATGTTATCACTCAATTGGTTATGGTGTTCGTAAATAATTGAGTGGGAATGATTTGACCCTGCACTATGAATGAACAAAACCCTCTGTTACT
>ERZ1643250.874-NODE-874-length-28982-cov-7.381927_pt1 | contig 28982 bp, 23 predicted proteins | sample MGYA00579262_ERZ1643250 | MGnify/ENA primary metagenome ERZ1643250 (study PRJEB29033, sample SAMEA4952265) | chicken gut metagenome | biome: Broiler Chicken; feature: Gastrointestinal Tract; material: Caecum | place: Ireland | collected 2018 | study: Broiler... | reverse complement strand
TTTTGGAAAATCTGCAAAAGGACATTAAAAGTTTACGGATAAAAGCTGCGAACAAAGATCAAACTGTTCGCGATAAAGGAGATACAAAATGGAATATATGACTGTGCGTGAAGCTGCAAAAAAGTGGGAGGTGTCTGTACGCCTCATCCAAAGACTTTGTGCGGAAGGAAGAATTGACGGGGCAAGTAAATCCGGAAATGCCTGGGTAATTCCGGCGGGAACGGTAAAACCACAGGATCCCAGAAGAAAAAAAGAAGGAGAGACTGTTTACGGCAATCCGGTATTTCCGAACCTTATGCCTCTGATGAATACGGCATTTGTGCCGGGAAAGTGTCTGGAATATATCCACGGCATGAAAAAGGGACCCAAAAAGGATATTGCAGTTGCAGAATATCACTATTTCAGCGGGCATCCCAATGAAGCTGCGCAGGAGACAGAGATGTACCTGACCTGTACGGATCCGGAACTTCGTCTCTCTGCCTGCCTGATCTATGCATATTCCAATCTGTCTATCGGGCAGATACAGCAAGCCCGATATGGATTAGAAGAGATAAAGAACACATTGAAAGCAGATACAGAGAGAACTCCTCATGCCAGATCGATCGAAGGGTTTATTTCAGCGGCAGCAGCAGTCCTGCTGCATCTTCCACTGCCGGAAGAACTGCCGGACACGCGGGAGTTCATGCCCTTACTTCCTATAGGACTGAGAGCGTTTGCACTGTATGTACAGGCGCATTATCTCTATCTCCAGAAAAAATATGAACACAGTATCGGCATCATAGAATCTGCATTGACTATGGGCGCGGATCAATATCCGATTCCGGCCATCTATCTTCATCTGGCGGCTGTCATGGATTATATGAGTTTAAAACAGCCCGATAAAGCAGAAGAACATCTGTTAGCCGCATGGGAACTGGCACGTCCTGATGACCTGATCGAAGGCTTTGGTGAACATCACGGACTGCTGGGCGGAATGCTGGAGGCAGTGATCAAGCAGAAGTGGCCGGAGGATTTTAAGCGTATCATCGCGATCACCTATGAATTTTCCTCCGGATGGAGAAAGATACATAATCCGGTGACTGGTCATAATGTAGCAGACGATCTGACCACGACTGAGTTCGCGACAGCCATGCTGGCAGCACGGAACTGGACGAATCCCGAGATCGCGGAGCATATGAATATTTCCGTAAATACAGTGAAGCATCATATCTCGCAGGCTATGAAGAAGTTACATATCGATAACAGAAAAGATTTAAAAAAATATATGCTTAAATAAAAGAAATGTCTACAGTACAGGACTATTACCCATTTTTCACCTTGAAATGGGTAATAGCCCTGTACTTTTTAAAATGGTAAAATTGGACATAGACAGGTGACATCTTAAGGAGGAATGATCATGAGATTAAAATTATTCAAAAGGGTATCTGCAGTGCTGCTGACGCTGGTGCTTCTGGCCGGACTGATGCCGGCTGCAGCCTTTGCAGCGGTCAATGTTCCTGACACCGTATGGACGGACTATGCCGCAGCAGACTTTGCAGGCGGCAAAGGAACAGAGGCGGATCCTTATCAGATTGCTACTGCGGAGCAATTAGCTAAGCTGTCAAAAGATGTAAGCGAAGGAAACCACTACCAGGGAACGTTTTTTGAACTTACCGAAAACATCGATCTGAGCAGTCATCGCTGGATTCCCATAGGCATTCATAAATGGGAATTAAGTGGAGCATCTACCTACAGTTGGTTTGAGGGATTTGTCGACGGAAATAATAAGACGATCAGCGGTCTTATTGTGGATGAAAGAACAGATAAAAATGCCGCCGGTTTCTTTGGAGATATCCGAAATGTCAGCGGAGGTACCGTAGGCGCGAAAAATCTGATCATTTCAGATGCCAGCATCTATGCCGATGAAGACGGACTTATGGAATTAAGGGCAGGCATTTTTGCAGGATATGTTTCGGCCAATCCGGGTCAGCAGATTGTATTTGAAAACATAACCGTTTCCGGTGATATTGAGATAGAAAGTACATACGGCTCTAACAACGTTGGCGGGATGATCGGATACGGCGATGGGGTAAAAGCAGCAGACTGTAAAGCTGAAAACATTTCTATTTCAGGAGCCAGCAACAGCGGCGGATTCATAGGTAACAGCGGTGACTCTGTCTTTGAAAATTGTGAGGCATCTGGAACGGTTTCCGGCACATGGGCTCTGGGAGGCTTTGTCGGATATACAAGCACGACAAGCCTTTCGGATCCAACTACTCAGTCTGTTTATAAACATTGTGCCGCTGATGTGGAGATTACAGGCTCAGACTGGAACCTGGGAGGCTTTGCCGGCTATGCGGAGTACGGGAAGTTCGATAACTGCGTTGCTTTCGGAAATATCACCAGCACTGTCGATGGCTGGGAGCCGAATATCGGCGGATTTATCGGGGAAAGTGACAATGCCGATGTCGACAGTAGTCATGCGGCGGGAATGGTGACTTCCGCTTCCTCAGATTATAAAGCAGGAGGATTTGTGGGCAATTATGTGGGCGGCACATTTGCAGAATGTTCCTTTAACAGCGAGGAGAACAGCGGTCTGACCGCCGCCGGCATAGGCACCATTTCGTCCGGTGTGGATGGCGGCAGCACGAATGAAGTATTGGCTAACATCTGTGAGGATTACTACAGTGGTCACAAGTATAGTTCCGATTGGACGATAGATACGGCGGCTACCTGCACAACAGACGGGAGCAAATTCCAGCATTGTGAGCGCTGCGATACAAAAGGCAATATCGCGGTCATTCCGGCAACAGGTCACACCATGCAAAAGACCGACAAGGTGGAAGCCGCCTGCACGACACCGGGCAAGGAGGCTTACTACACCTGCGGAACCTGCGGGAAGCATTTCGAGGACGAAGCCGGTACAGTGGAAATTGCGAATCTTGACGAATATGGAAATATCCCTGCGACTGGTCATATGGCTGGGGCAGAATGGAAATCAGACGGAGCCGGTCATTGGAAGGAATGTGTATATTGCGGAGACAAAATGGATGAAGCTGCCCATACTTACAAATGGGTGACGGATAAAGAAGCAACAACGACACAAGCTGGTTCAAAGCATGAAGAATGTGCGGTATGCGGCTATTCGAAGACTGCAGTAGAAATACCTGCAGCGGAAATATCTGCGGCGGAAATATCGGACAGCCCGCAGACCGGTGATGACAGTAATATTGTCTTTTGGATTGCGGTTATGCTGGCAGCCGGTACAGCTCTGACCGGCACCATCTTTTGCAGGCGAAAAAGAAAATACAGCAGATAATCCATAATGATGTGCCCTGTGGAACAAGTAACCACAGGGCACAGTTTTTATACATGCACTACTGATAATCTGTAGTGTTTTTGGCTGACAGATAAATGATTGAATGATATAATATAAATCAACAGTTTGCAGAAGTGACAGTGGAATGCGGATATAGATTATGAATATTACAGGAACAAAGTGTTACATACAGATTGAAGATAATAATGGAGATATTGCACGGTTTGACGGGGAAGCCTGCCTGGGAGTATTTTATGCAGATGCAGAACCTGCTCAGTGGATCAGACATAAGGGTGAAGCTACAGATAAGGATAGGATCGATCTGATTTACAGAGCAACCAGATATGGAAAGAACAATGATATAAAAATACTTTCTCTGTGGACGAAATAACCGGAATCGTCCGGAAAATTAAAATGGATTCCGGCTGGGAAAAAATTGATAAGATAAGAATTCATACAAAAAACAAATATATATCGCTAAATCAGAGTATGACAGGAAAATGAAGCGGCGAAGGAAATAATATATCTCTAAAGAAAGGAAATGCTTTAAAATGACCAGAGAAGAGTATGTAGAAAGAATGAATTCAGATGATGAATGGGCTCCCGGCTGGGATGCGGTCGAGACAGAGTTTGGCCGGTTATACCCGGAGAAGGAACCTGCTCATTATGGTACAGAAATCCATGCGAGAGCTATATTTGGCGGGGATAATTATCTTGACGGTTATTCTGTCTATGATTCAGGAAAAGGTTATCAGCATATTGTCACATACGGGATGAGTGAACTTTATACTTCCGAAGAAGCCTTTGGAGGAGAATTCAGCAGATGGGGCTATGAAATGACCATAAAGCTGAAGGAAGATAAGGCAGAAGACTGTCTTTGGGCGATCGATATGCTGTCTAATCTCGCACGGTATACATATACAACCGAAAGGTTCTTTGAAGCCGGGCAATGTGTGCCCGGAAACGGAACTCCTCTTCATGTGGGGACAGATTCATCGATAACGGCACTTATTACAGTAAATGATACTTCGGCACAGACACTTGATACACTGCATGGACGGGTTGAGTTTATCCAGTTTGTCGGAATAACCGAAGAGGAGCTTAATGCCATTAAAAAAGACCGTGATAACATTTCTCTGCTGATAGAAAGAATGAGACAGGAGAATCCGGAGCTGATAACTGATATGAAGAGAAATAAATCTTATTTGTAGAATAAAGCAGGAGAGAGGATGATTATTTCGTAAGTATCAAATAATAAGCCGAGCGGCAGAGTGTAAAAGCTCTTTTACATGAATTCCCGTTCCCTTTTTGTAAAAGACATTTGATAGACAGGCATACAGCAATTTTGTAAACTCATAAATAAAGGAGGAAATATACGATGAGGATAGGGGATAAAATTAAAAATGCTCGTATACAAAAGGGATATACACAGGAACAGGCAGCAGAGAATCTGTCTGTTTCCAGACAGACTATTTCTAATTGGGAGAATGGAAAATCATTACCTGATATTATAAGTATTATTAAGATGAGCGAGTTATATGAATTAAGTCTTGATGAAATGATGAAAGGGGATAAAGCATTGCTGAAAAAAGTAGAAAAAGATGTCGGGGCTGTTAAGGCGGAGAAAAAAATTATAAAGTTTGCATGGATATCTATTGTAATAGGTACTATCCTGATTATCCTTGGAGAAATATTAGCAGGGAACCCATTTATTGATTTTATGAACGGAGCATTACCCTGGGCCCTTCTTGGCTTGATGTTTTTATTTGCTATTTTGTATCTAAATAAAGAAGAAAAGGATAAAGAGTAACAAACTGAAATTTTTACAGGAAGACCACTTGAAAAAGGAGAACAGCAGATGAAAATAGGAAAGGCGTTGGAAGTATATGATTACAGTATTTAATCGTAAAGAATTGATTATTTCAAGTATTGATAGTAATATAATTCCTCTGAAAATTGATCCTGAAAGCATTACTGCTGATACGTCACCTTTATGCGGAGCAGAAGAGATTCTGGAAGGAGAATATAAAAGATTAAATCTTACAGATACACAACTTGAGGAGGCAAGGCAGAGACTGAATGTACCGTCGGATATAGAAGTACAGTTTACGCAGGAAACGCCCCAATACTGGTATGCTGGAGCTCGTTGGCTTGTCTATGTAGGTGTTTATGCGGACGGTAAATTCCTGGCGGGAGCAAGTTTCGATCCATTAAATATGGAAATGTGTACGGATATATATACATATTCTGGAATGTAGTCCGAAAGCAGGCAGAGCAAAAGTTGGAAATTAATTTAAGTATTTGATGTATCAATATCAGAGAAACAGTAAATAGGTTATTGTGTATATACTGTTCAATAGATATGTTCCCGCACAGTTCATTGACTTTTATGAGAGTCTATGAGAAAATTTGATAAATTGATTTGCGGATCTGATCATTTATGCGGTACAAATGTAGAATAACAGTATCGTAGATAAAAGTATTTCCTGATCACCAATCAGTATTCGGAGGCGCTGAAAATGGAAAAACAGATAATAATACACAGAGATGTATACGAAAATCTGCCGTTAAGATTTCAAAAGAAAATCGAATATGATCTTCAGTATGTGACAAATGCGGGGATTCCCGGATTGAAATATATATATCTTTTCGGGAGCTGCGCACGGGGTGAAGTGAGGAGCACAAGCGACATAGATCTGATGATACTGACTGAAAACAGGATAACTGACCGGACGCTGACATCAGATATCCGCTGGACATTAGATGATCCGGTTGATGGGGTGCGGACGGATGTAGTGTTTACCAGTGAGGGCGCAGATGCATCAAGCCGGGTTTTTAAAAAAGAAGTGGATCGAGACAAGAAGCTGATTCTGGAGGTGACGGAATGATAAAGAATATTTATATAGATATAGCTGAAAATGATCTGGAATTTCTGGAAGCCGTCCTGAAGACTGGAAATACGTTTTATAATCAGCTGGCGGTGCAGTGCCAGCAGGTGGCAGAAAAATTTCTGAAAGGCTATCTCGACAACATGGCTTTGGAAGAAGATGTTACAGATCTGCTCAGAAAACATAATATGAAAAAAATAGCGGCAAAATTAAATGAGTTAAAGCCGGATTTAAAACTGGATACAGTGGGATTGGCGTATCTTACGGATTTTTATTTTGACACACGATATCCGGGGGATGATTTTTATACTGTGTCAAAAGAAGAGTTTGAGAAATGCCTTGCTATTATGTATGATACCGTGAATAAACTAAAGGCAAAAAAATAAGAATTTCAGTGCTATAAAGGTGTAGGCGTTAGGGCGCATTACAATAAATTTTCTTAAAAAGCCCGCTTGTCAGTTAAAACGGGCTTTTAATCCGCCGATAAGATTTAAAAATAAGATTGGTTCAGGAGACAGAGAATGAAATTAAAGAATGTATTGATCGTTGTGAAAGATATTGAAAAATCAAAGCAGTTTTATCATGACCTGTTTGGCCTTGACATGGTACTGGACAATGATGGTAATATGATTTTAACAGAGGGCCTTGTGCTGCAGGAGGAAAGAACGTGGAAGGAGTTTCTTAAAGAGGAGATTATTCCAGAGAGCAATTCCTGCGAGTTGTATTTTGAAGAGTATAATATAGAAGCGTTCGTTCAAAAACTTGAAAAGTTGTATCCTTCGATTAAATATGTGAACAGGCTTATGACACATAGCTGGGGACAAAAAGTTATTCGCTTTTATGATTTGGACGGCAATTTGATCGAGGTGGGGACACCAATGTAATGCCTGTACTAAAAACGTGAAGTGAAATATAGTGTGAGGTGACGAGTGATATGAAAGCAGTTGTTTATAAAGGAAACGGACAGATTGCCCTTGAAGAACATTCTGTGCCGGCGATCGTAGATGAGAGGGACGCGATCGTGAAGGTGACGCTGACGACGATCTGCTCCAGTGATATACATATTAAACATGGCGCTGTGCCGCGGGCCGTGCCGGGAACGATCCTCGGGCATGAATTTGTCGGCAGAGTTGTGGAGACGGGAAACGCGGTGAGAAAGGTTAAGCCCGGTGACCGGGTGGCAGTGAACGTGGAGACTTTCTGCGGAGAATGTTTTTTCTGTAAACGCGGTTTTGTGAATAACTGTACGGATGCACACGGAGGATGGGCGCTTGGATGCCGTATTGACGGCGGCCAGGCGGAGTATGTCAGAATCCCCTTTGCAGATAACGGGCTTACGGTGATACCGGATCACGTGTCGGATGAACAGGCGCTTTTCAACGGGGATATCCTGTCTACCGGATATTGGGCTGCAAAGATTGGGGAGATAAAGCCTGCAGATACAGTGGCTGTGATCGGAGCGGGACCGACAGGACTGTGTACTATGCTCTGTGCCCGTCTGTATACGCCGGCGAAGATCATTGCCGTGGATACAGATGAATACAGATTGAATCTGGCAAAGGAAAAAGGACTGGCGGATATTACGCTTGTGCCGGGTGGAGAGGATGATATTGAAGAAAAGATACGAAATGTTACTGACGGCAGGGGCGCGGACACGGTGTTTGAAGTGGCAGGCGGTAAGGACACATTTCAGACAGCATGGCAGATCGCAAGACCGAATGCGGTCGTAGTGATCGTGGCGATGTATGAGGAACCGCAGATACTTCCGCTTCCAGATATGTATGGAAAGAATCTTATATTTAAGACCGGAGGTGTGGACGGGAATTATTGTCAGGAAATTATGGATCTGACTGCCTGCGGCAAACTTGATCCGGGATTTCTGATCACGCACCGCTGCGGCCTGGATGAAATTATGGAGGCATATGAAGTGTTTGAGAACAAGAAAGACCATGTCATAAAATATGCGGTCATGCCCTGAATAAAACATAAGAGTATAACAACCGCATGGCTGAACTGGTGCGGCAAGAATATGTCTGATCGCAGGAAATGTCTTTATTATATTACAGTTTGATCCGCTTAGAAAGGAGCTCTTATCACATGATTATTCCAGAAGTTTTAGAAAGCCAGACCGTATATGAGGGGAAAATTATGTCAATTCAGCGGGATAAGCTGACCCGTGGAGACGACAATATATTTATCCGCGAAACGGCTGTTGCAGGAGATGCTGTCGGCATTGTGGCGTTGGACGACAAAGGCAGGATCCTGCTGGTACGCCAGTACCGGCATCCTATGAGGCGACCGGTATGGGAGATCCCGGCGGGACGGATGGATGTGGAAGGAGAGAGGCCGGAGATGACAGCTTTGCGGGAGCTGCGTGAGGAGACAGATACAGAAGCGGCTTCCGTTGAATTTTTGACTGTATTTTTGAACTCTGCCGGCTGGACGACAGAGAAGACCTATATTTATCTGGCTGAGGGGCTGACCGATGTATCTGAATTTGAACGGCAGAACGAGGAGGCCGATATTGAGAAAAAGTGGATCCCATTGGACAAAGCTGTTGAGCTGGTTAAAACGGGGCAAATTGACGATGCGAAAACAATGATCGGTATTCTTTTGGCAATAAAATAGCAGAAAAACTGCCCGCCCCAAATTGGTATGAATATCAGGCAATATAAATATTTGTTGCAGAAAATTTACATAAGAAATAAAAATATGAAGAAAGTTTTTAATAATATTTTAAGATTATAATTTTCTATTGCTTTTTGCCGGATATAGACCGTATACTGATCATGTCGAGGTTTGTAGAATCTCGTCGGAGATAGACGATTGTCTGTTCGGAGGGGAGATTATATTATGGTTTTTTCAAGTCTTATTTTTTTGTTTGTATTCCTTGTCTTGAATTTAACAATTTATTTGTTGGTAAATGACAGGCATAAAAATAAAGTTCTGCTTGTTTTTTCGTTGATTTTTTACGCGTGGGGCGGACCGAAATATCTGCTGCTTCTGGTGGGAGAAACTTTTGCCAGCTGGTTTTTCGCTCTTCGGATCCAGAATTCTCAGGATGACAGAAGAAGAAAATTATATATGGCCGGGGAATGTATCGTCCTTCTGGGGCTGCTTGGGTATTTTAAATATGCGGTGTTTTTTCTGGAAAACTTCCAGGCGCTGTTCGGTATTCCGGAGGTGATACCCAATATTGTCCTTCCCATCGGTATTTCCTTTTATACATTCCAGCTTCTTTCATATGTTGTAGATGTATACCGGGGCGAGATACATGCACAGCCGGCTTTCTGGAAACTGCTGCTGTATTCCAGTCTGTTCCATCAGTGTATTGCCGGCCCGATCGTACGCTATGAAACAGTGGCAAATGAGATAGACAACCGAAAAGTGACTCAGACGGATATTTATGTGGGAGTAAGACGGTTCTGTATCGGTCTGGCGAAGAAATCTATCCTGGCAAATTCCTGTGCGGCTGTGGCGGATTCTCTGATCCTGCCGGGAAGCAATGCACTTGCCGCCCAGTCTGCCCTTGGGCTGTGGCTGGGGATATTCGCCTATATGCTGCAGATTTATCTGGACTTTTCGGCTTACTCAGACATGGCGATCGGTATGGGGCGTATGGTGGGGTTCCGCTATCTGGAAAACTTCAATTATCCGTACATTGCAAAGTCGGTGCAGGATTTCTGGAGAAGATGGCATATCTCACTCAGTACATTTTTCCGGGATTATGTTTATATCCCGCTGGGCGGGAGCCGCTGCTCGACGGTGAAATATATCCGCAACATGGCTGTGGTCTGGTTCCTGACCGGGATGTGGCACGGCGCAAGCTGGAATTATATTCTATGGGGAATTTATTATCTGGTGTTCCTGCTGCTGGAGCGCTTTGTCATTAAAGACAGGATTCCCGGAGCTCTGAAATATGTGTATACATTGCTCGTGGTATTTTTCGGCTGGGTTATTTTCAAATTTGAGAACCTTGGGGAGTTGGGGACAGTTTTCGCCGGCCTTTTCGGAATCGGCACGAACGGTTTTATCGGAATGGACGTCAGTACTTTATTCCTCAGCAATATCTTCCTCCTGGCCTTTTCGGTGATCGCATGTACGCCGCTGGGGAAGATGATCCGGCAGAGCCTGCTGCGATATGGAAGCAGCAACAGAGTTGCATTTACTGTCTTTAACATTACCGAGCTGATCGTACCGCCGCTGCTGCTGATCTTATCTGTTTTGGCGCTGATCGGAAACAGCTATAACCCATTTCTATATTTTCAGTTTTAAGGGGAGCATTTGACAGATGGGAAAACAAAAAATTACAAAAAAACAGAAGGAGACTATATTTATATACAGGGCGCTGAGCGTGCGCATTTTTGCATTTATCATGCTTCTGGGAGGAATCGTGGGTATAATGTTTTTCTTTCGCCCGGATACCTCGGAGGTAGAGAAGAGGAAGCTGGCAGAGTTTCCGAAACCTACCCTCAGTTCCTTCCTGAACGGAGAGTATTTCTATGATCTCTCGCTCTGGTACTCGGATACCTATCCGATGCGGGACGGCCTGATCGCCGCTGATCAGAAAATAGAAAGTCTCTATGGCATCACACCGTCTACAATGATGGTTGGCAGCCGGAAGATCAGTGATGACATACCTGATATAGACGAGGCGCAGGAGAATAGTGGAAATGAGCAGCCACAGGAGGTGGAGCAGATATCTGCGCCGGACAGCCGCGCCATGGAGTCGGAGATCCAGAAACAGATACAGCAGAATCTGTATGTCAAGGACGGAGCCGCATATTCACTGTATTATTATGACCAGACGGCTGCTGATATTTATACCTCTGCTCTGAGCAAAGCGGCAGGAGAACTGGAGGGAAAGACAAATGTGTACTCTATCCTTGTGCCGAACAATTCGGGAGCCATGCTCAGTGACCGTGAACTCGAAGCGCTGGGCGGTGCAGACCAGGAACAGGCGATCGATTATTATTACAGCTTGTCTGAGGGCGTAAAGACTGTGGATACGATCAAGACGTTGCGGGAGCACAATGACGAGTACCTGTATTTCCGAACAGACCATCACTGGACGCAGCTTGCAGCGTATTATGTGTACCAGAATTTCTGTGAAGAAAAGGGAATCCGGCCAAACGAGCTGTCGGATTTTCAGAAGATGACGTTTTCACCGTTCCTGGGTACTTTCTATCAGGAACTGCAGAATGAAGATATGGCTGCAAATCCTGATTTTGTAGACGCATATATTCCGATGGCTACGAATGATATGACTTACTGGGAAACAGACGGTTCCCAGGTGAATTGGCATGTGATCCAGGATGTTACCGGATGGAATAAAAATTCTCTGTACTCCTGTTTTATCGGGGGCGATAAACCTCTGGTGCAGATCAATAATCCAAACCTCAGTGACGGCTCGTCCTGTGTTGTAGTGAAGGAATCATACGGGAACAGCTTTGTCCCGTTTCTGGTTGATCATTACCAGACAGTCTATGTTATTGACTTCCGGTATACGAAAAATAATGTGATGGACTTTGTACAGGAGCATAATGTACAGGATCTGATTATTATAAATAACATCTCGATCATTGCAAGTGAAAACGTAGCGACAACAATAGCGGGGCTTCTTGAATAGAGTCCCGCTGTTTTTGTATGATTGCATCTGTATTAGAATAGGGCTATAATTAACAGCAGAAGTTTGAATATTTTGGGAGGAATTATCAATGAGAAAGAGCAAGATTTCGAGAGAGCAGGCCCTGGATCTGCTGCGCACATACAATAAGGAGGCCTTCCACATACAGCATGCGCTTACTGTCGAAGGAGTGATGCGCTGGTTTGCCGGCGAGCTTGGATACGGAGATGAGGCGGACTACTGGGCTATCTGCGGACTGCTGCATGATATTGATTTTGAGATGTATCCGGAGGAGCACTGCAAAAAGGCGCCCGAACTGCTGGAAAAAGGCGGTGTGGGCGAAGATATGATCTACACGGTCTGTTCCCACGGTTATGGATTGTGCAGTGATGTAGAACCGGTCCATGAGATGGAGAAGGTTCTGTTTGCTGTGGACGAGCTTACCGGTCTGATCTGGGCGGCGGCTCTGATGCGGCCCTCAAAGAGCGTGATGGATATGGAAGTATCCAGCGTAAAGAAAAAGTTTAAAGACAAAAGATTTGCCGCAGGCTGCTCACGCGACGTAATCCGAACAGGAGCGGAAAGGCTTGGGTGGGAACTGAATGAGGTATTTGAAAAGACTATACTGGCTATGCGTTCCTGCGAGGCGCAGATACAGAAAGAAATGGATAAAATGGGACTGTGAGGAGAAAATGAGAGAGATGCGTCTGAAAAAGAGAGAGGTTACAGATCCGGGCATACTGCGGGAAATCCTGGAAGAATGCAGGGTTGTCCGAATTGGCGCCATGGATTCCGAAGGAATTTTTGTAGTACCTGTAAATTATGGGTATGATTTTTATTTGGAAGACAAGGCGGACCGGGATCAGCGGCCGGGAAAAGAATACCGTCTGACCCTGTACTTTCACGGAGCGCCGGAGGGAAGAAAAGCAGAGGCATTTGCCTCTGCTCCGAATGTAGCGGTTGAGATGGACTGCCGTCATGAGTTGATCACCGGAGATTACACATGCAGTTATTCCTATGCGTATCGAAGCATTATGGGAAACGGGAGGGTAACGCAGATCATATCTGATGAACAAAAGCGGTATGCCCTTTCAAAGATTATGGAACATATGGCTCCGAACGCCAGTCTGGACTTCAGCAGAGAAATGCTGGAGCGGACGGCGGTCTTTCAAATCGACGTATCCTGTTTTACAGGTAAAGAGCGGATGCAGAAAGGACAGGGGCGATAATGAGCAAAAGGAAGTGTTGTGTTCAATGAAATTATTTCATTTATCTGATCTGCATATCGGCCTGAGGCTTATCAATCGGGATCTCAGTGAAGATCAGGAATATATACTGCGTCAGATCACTGATGCGGCGGTGCGGGAGAGACCGGACGCCATACTTATTGCAGGCGACATTTACGATAAGGCTGTTCCGTCGGCAGAGGCAGTGGAAGTGTTTGACCGGTTTATAGCCGGACTTACGGCAGCTCTGCCGGATACGTCGATCATGCTGATCAGCGGTAACCATGACAGCGGCCCCCGCGTTAACTGCTTCCGAAGCGTGTTGTCCAGACAGAACGTGTATATGATCGGACTGCCGCCGGTTTTGCCGGAAGAGTACATTGAAAAAGTTGTCCTGGCGGATGAATACGGCAGTGTGAACTTTTATCTTCTTCCATTTGTACGGCCTTCCATGGTGAGACAGATCGTCGGTACGGATGAAAATGGAAATGCTCTGGGGTATAACGAGACCCTGCACAGGCTTATTTCCAGGGAAGAGATTGATCTTACACAGAGAAATGTGCTCGTTAGCCACCAGTTCTATCTGCCTGCAGGCAGAGATGCAGGGGAGGTCGAACGAATGGACTCGGAAATCTGTACCGTAGGAAATATTGACCGGGTAGACGCAGATATTCTGGCGTCTTTTGATTACTGCGCCCTGGGACATATTCACAAGCCGATGCAGGTGGGAAGTGAGTTCTGCCGCTACTGCGGCACTCCGCTGGCATGTTCTGTCAGCGAAGCGGAGCAGCAAAAAGGAATCGTAATGGTAGATCTGGGGGCCAAGGGTGAACGGAGGACAACGGTGATCCCCCTGAATCCCCTCCGCCAGGTGCGGGTTATCCGGGGAGAGCTGGAGGAAGTGCTGAGACACACCTGTGAAGATTATGTGACAACAGTCCTGACAGACCGGGCGGATCTGGACGTGTTTGACATACAGGACCGGCTGCGCAGTGCATTTCCCTATCTTCTCGAAATCAGGCGGGAGACTTTGCAGAAAAACGATTATTCCAGAGAATATCTGCAGCAGGAAGAACTGGATCCCTTTGAGCTCTGCTGTTCCTTTTTGAAACTGAAAGAGGATGAGGGGGACAAAGGTGAGATGGAACTGCTTCAGGATGTGATCAATACAGTTCAGGAGGTGAGCCAGGGATGAAACCGCTGAAACTGACCATGCAGGCATTTGGCTCCTATGGAAAGCGGACGGTAATTGATTTTGAGCGGACCAACCAGAATCTTTTTCTTATTTCCGGGGACACCGGAGCGGGTAAGTCGACTATATTTGACGCCATTGTATTTGCTCTATACGGGGAGGCCAGTTCCGGCGCCAATAAAAAGGACGGAACAGAGCTGCAGAGCCAGTATGCAGGACCTGAAGTACAGCCTTTTGTGGAACTTGTGTTCTCAGAAGGCGCAGGAACAGAAAAAAAGGAATATACAGTCCGCCGGATACCCAGACATCTCCGCCCTCTGAAACGTGGAACAGGAGTAAAAGAAGAGAGCGGCTCTGTCTCTCTGATCATGCCGGATGATTCGGAGTACCCTCAAAAGGAAACGGACAGGAAGCTGGAGGAGATTATCGGGCTGACCAAAAATCAGTTCATGCAGGTGGCCATGATCGCCCAGGGGGAATTCATGGAACTGCTGCGGGCAAAGTCCGACGATAAAAAGGTAATTTTCCGGAAACTGTTCCACACGGAACTTTACGGAAAAATCGTGGAGGAACTGGGGCGACGGAGAAAAGGGAAACAGCAGGAGATCGGACAGATCCGCACTGTCTGCCAGACAGAGGTTTCCCATATAGAGGTGCCCTCCGACTATGAAAAGTCGGAACAACTGCTGACGCTGAAAAGACGGATCGTAAATTCGGATCGGCTGTCTGTGGTGGATATGGAAGAGATAATGGAATATCTGGCGGATCTGTGCAAAGAACTGAAGGAGCGGTGCAGCGCCGCCGCAAAGGAATACAGGGAGGCGAACCGCATCTATCTGGAAAACCGGGATGCCTGCACCGGGGGACTTCAGCTGCTCAAACGCTTTCAGGAACTGGATCAGGCGGAGCAGGAACTGGAGGAGTGTGCGGTCCGGGAAAAAGAGATCCGGGAGACGGCGGAGCAGATCCGGAAGCTTAACAGCGCTTATGAAATCCATGCAGTATATGAGCGGTATATGGATTCGGCCCGTACTGCCGAAGGAATAAAGCGCAGTCTTGCAGAGCAGGAAAAAGCGCTCCCCGGACTGGAAAAAGCATATACAGAAGCAAAGGGGCAGGCAGATGCGGCCAATGAGCTTCTCCACAAAGAAATACAGGATTACACAAAAGTGGCTGAAGCGGTGGAGAGAGCGCTGACAATTTTTCGGGAAATCAGGAAGGCAGAGGAGAAGACTTTGTCTGCCGCTGACAGCGTCCGTCGGGCAGAGAAAACAGCGGCAGAGGCGCAGCAAAAGCTCGTTATTCTTGACGAAAATGAAAAAAAGTGGCGCGGTCAGGCAGAAATCCTGGCTCAGGCGGATGTGCTTCTGGAACGCTGGCAGGCAGAAAACGAGAAAGCAGCAGAGATCACAGAAGAAATCGTCTCTGCCAGAACATTGGCTGAAGATGCCCGGATCCAGAAAGAAACAGCGGATAAGGCGAAACAGGATTATGCCGCTGTAAGCAGCGCTTATGAGCGGAAAAATAAAGAATACGAAAACAAACGCAGGATATTTCTTAATATACAGGCGGGACTGATCGCAAAGGAGCAGCTACGCCAGGGACAGCCCTGCCCGGTCTGCGGCTCCCTGGATCATCCCCATCCCTGTGAGGTGGAGGATATTCATCAGAATCTGAGCAGGGAAGAACTGGATAACCTGGCTGAGGAAGCAGAACGGCTCAGGACCCGCCAGGAGGAGGCGGCGTCATCCGCCCGGTCCGCCGGAACCCTGCAGGCGGAAAAGGAAAATAACCTGAAAGCAGAACTGCAGAAACTGAGCCGGAAACTGGCAGAGAATGTTCCAGGCAGTACAGCGGATTCAAAAATGCTGACTCTCGTACAGATGGAAGAAATCCTTCGTGCCTGGAAACAAACGCTTCTTCAGAAAGAAAAAGGATTAAAAGAAAATGTAGAGACATTGAGGCAGCTTCGGAGCCGGCTTCAGGGGCTTGACGCGGAGAAGTCTGTTCTTCGGGCAGCTTCGGAGAAAGCAATACAGGAAACGGTGGATGCAAAAACATCTTTTGCGGCCCGTCAGACAGAACTAAAAAACCTGGAGGATTCCCTGGAATATAAAACCGAGGCGGAAGCCAGAGATATTCTGGCTGCGGCAGAGAACAGGAAGCGGCATGCAGAGCAGTTCCTACGCACAGCAGACGCAGCCGGGGAGAAGGCAAAGACGGCGCTGGAAAATGCCCGGATCCTGATCACCCGTTACCGGACGGAACTTCCGGGGCAGGAAAAAGAGTGCGCCGGGAGAAAAGGCGTTTATGAAGCTGCAATGAAAGAAAAGGGCCTGACAGAATCTGCATGGAAAGAGCAGACAGAAAGGTATTCCAGGGGGGAGACCGTCCTGCTTCAGGAAATAATTGATACATTTAACCGGAAAAAAGCTGCCGCAGAGAGCAGACGGGATTCTGCAAAAAAGGCGGTCGGACGAAAAAAACGCCCTGTGCCTGAAGAACTGGAAGCGGCTAGAGATCAGGCGAAGGCCCGGCTGGATGAAGCACTGAAGGCGCAGGAACGGGAAAAAGAATATTATAAGGCAGACATCGCTGTCTGCCAGTCTCTTGAACCCGTTATGGACGAGAGAAAGAAGGTTATGGACGAGCACCGGCGTCTGGATGAACTTTACAATCGCCTGGCCGGAAATGTAACCGGTTCACGCATGGATATCGAGACCTATGTTCAGCGTTATTATCTGGATCGGATTCTCTGTGCGGCCAACCGGAGGTTTCAGGATATGACGGCGGGACAGTTTGAACTTCGGATGTTTGATATCGAAAAGGCGGGGAAAGGAAAAAACAGAGGGCTTGACCTGATGGTCTACTCTACGGTAACGGGGAAGGAAAGGGAAGTGCGAACCCTGTCCGGCGGTGAATCCTTTCTGGCGGCTCTGTCGCTGGCGCTTGGCATGGCGGATCAGATACAGGCCGGCACCGCCTCCGTCAATCTGGATATTATGTTTATTGACGAGGGATTCGGCTCTCTGGACGAGCACTCCAGAGATAAAGCCGTCCGGGTGCTCCAGAACATGGCGGGAGGCTCCAGGCTGATCGGGATCATATCTCATGTGACCGAACTGAAACAGGAGATCGAGGATCAGCTGATCGTCCAGAAAGATGAGGAAGGCAGTCATGTCAGATGGCAGATAAGCTGAGGATAGAAAGAGAGCAGGAATCCTGTTCTCTTTCTTTTACAAAAGTGAAAGCAATCTTTCGATTATAACGGTATCCGTCTTCTTTTGGAAGAGAGGAGTTTATTTCTGACCGGGGGCAACAGCCCGAATACAAAAAATAAAATTACACTATTCACATTCTTAATATTGTGTGATAGTATTAGTACAGCGAAAGCTAAGCTTCACGAATAATAAAGGAGAGGGAAAGCTGATGAAACTAGAAGTAAAAGACTTAAGAAAGAGTTTTGGAGATAAAGAAGTGCTCCACGGGATATCTTTTTCCATCGAAAGCGGAAAAGCACTCGGTCTTCTGGGAAGAAACGGCGCCGGAAAAACAACCACGATCCGTATCCTGATGGATGTTTTCCGCGCTAATTCCGGAACAGTCACTGTGGATGGGAAACCTTTTCATCCGAAAAATTTCCGGATCGGTTACCTGCCGGAGGAGAGAGGTCTTTATCCGAAGAAAGGCGTTCTGGAACAGCTGATGTATCTGGCACAGCTGCGCGGAAGCAGCCGGACAGACTCCAAAAAGCAGGCCATGCGCTGGCTGGAGCGGCTGGGAGTTGAAGAGTACGCTCAGAGAAAACTGGAAACTCTGTCAAAAGGAAATCAGCAGAAGGTACAGCTGGCTCAGACTCTGGTCTGCGATCCGGATCTGGTGATCCTGGATGAACCGTTCAGCGGTCTGGATCCTGTGAATTCGCAGATCTTAAAAGAGGTGATCCAGGAGCAGATAGAATCCGGCAAACTCGTGATTTTTTCCAGCCATCAGATGGGATATGTGGAGGAATTTTGCGAGGATATCGTACTGATCAACCACGGAGATATTGTACTGGCCGGCAACCTGGATCAGATCAAGCGGGAATTCGGGCACAACAGGCTGGTGATCGGCCTGGGACCGGACTGCCAGGAACCGGAACAGCTCCTCAGAGAGCATATGGCGGACATGATCGAAGTAGTGGGAAGACGGAAAGATCAGGTGATCGCAGAGATGAAAGCAGGATGTACAAGAGAACGTCTTCTTGCAGGCCTTCTGGAACGGAAACTGATTCCAGAGGAATTCGGCAATTATGAACCGTCTCTGACGGAAATTTTTGTGGAAAGAGCAGGTGACCAGGCATGAAACAGTTTCTCACAGTATTAAAATTTGAGCTGAATAATTACTTTAAAAATAAAAGCTTTGTTCTGACGACAATTCTTCTGATGGTCCTGGCAGTGGGAATAATCGGAGTTCCGGGAATAATCATGTCAAATGACAGCGATTCTGATTCGGACAGCGGGAAGAAAGACGATGCAGAGACAATCGCTCTGTATGACGAAAACGGAAGCATCGCCGACCTGGAAGCCTTTGGCACGGCTATGGGAATGAATATTGACTGGATGGAGTGTACGGATAAAAGCCAGCTGGAAGACGCGGTAAATGAGGGAGACGCAGAGGCCGGCTTTGTTGTAGAAGATCTTCTTCACTACACATATGTGGTAGAAAACCGTTCCATGTCGGATACCCTTGAACAGGCATTTTCTCAGGCATCCGCTGCAGAATACCGTTCTCAGATCCTGGAAGAGCAGGGATTGAATGCAGAAGAGATTGAGGCGCTGTACCAGACGCAGCCGGAGTATGATACACAGATCCTTGGGAAAGACAGTGCGGGGAATTATGCATATACATACATTCTGATCATGGTTCTGTATTTCCTTCTGATTTTCTATGGACAGATGATCGCAACATCTGTGACTTCAGAGAAGAGCAACCGTGCCATTGAAATTTTGGTCACAAGTGTAGACAGCAACAGCCTTATCTTCGGAAAAGTATTTGCAGGCGCCATCGCGGGTCTGATCCAGTGCGTTTTGATACTGGGAAGCGCAGTGGGCGCGTACCAGATCTTCAGGGAGAGCTGGGGCGGACTGTTGGACAGTATTTTCCAGATCCCGGTTCCGGTATGGGCAACATTCGCCGTATTCGGCATGATGGGTTACCTGCTGTACGCCTTCTGTTTCGGGATGCTGGGCGCCCTTGTATCAAAAACCGAGGATATCAGCAAGGCATCTATGCCTGTTACGATGATCTATCTTGTCTCTTTCTTCATTGCGATTTATGGCATGAATGACAGCGACGGCATCCTGATGCGTGTAGCATCTTTTGTACCGTTCACCTCAAACAATGGAATGCTGATCCGGGTTACGATGGGAAGCGTGGAAACATGGGAGATCATTATCTCAGGGGTAATCCTGGCTGCCAGCTGCGTGATCGCCGGCTTCCTGGCTGCGAAAATCTTCCGTTTCGGAACGCTGATGTACGGAAATCCGATCAAATTCTCAACGGCTCTGAAGAAAATCAAAGAAAATTAATAAATATGCCGACGCTATATATACTGTTCCAGAAAAACCTGGCTCCATTATGTTTTGCGGAGCCAGGCATAATTTTATTTGAAAATATTTAAGGACAGGTTTATACTTAATAGGTGAAGAACTGAAAAGAAAGGTCTTTTTACCTAAGATGAACGCGCTGATTGATTACCTGAGGAGTCTGAGAGAATATGTCAAGTATTTAAGAAACTGGAGATTATGTATCCCGTTTTTGTTCCTTTATCTTGAAACAGTATTTCATTTATACATGAAATTAGATATGAAATATATACCGGTGTTTCTGCTGTTGTCTGCTGCGGCAGGGATGTTTTGCAGCGGTGTCCTTTTTTTTGTACCGGAAAAGGCGGCCGTGATCAGTGGAGGGGTTCTGACTCTGTCCCTGTCTATACTCTTTATTGCAGAATGTATCTGTAAGGATATTCTACAGCAGTATTATCAGATACTCAGCGGAGCAGAGACAGCGGCCGGCAATCATTTGACGGATTATGCCTCGGCTGTCGTTCAGTCCATTCTGGATAATGTGAGCGGTATAATGTTTATGGTAGTGATACCAATTTTTATATATGTACTTTGCGTCAGATTTTTTCCATCGAGATTTACTCACAGGAGAAGAACGGGAAAGATTAAAGAGGGACGGATCCGAAGGATTCAAAAGAAGGCTTCTGCCGCAAATGGATTTATGATGCTTGTCGGTGGAGCCGGCGTCCACCTTCTGGCCCTGGCTGTTATTTTTATACTGCCATGGAAGGGGGATTTTACGCCGGAAAAGCTGTATCAGACGGACACGAATATCGACGATCAGGTAGAACAGCTTGGTATCATTGCCATGCTGCGTCTGGATGTGGTATAACGTAATCTTTATTACTGCCGAGGGATTCAGCGGTTATATGATAGACCCTGAGGTTACGCCTACTTTATATAAATTGACTCACGAAGGTTTCGTGTTCAATAATTTCTATTCCACTCTGCATTTTACAAGTACCTCGGGCGGGGAATTTCAGAATATTACCGGACTTTATCCGAAAGCCGGATTTCCTGTAAGTATGACAGAGACGGGAGTGCAGGGGACTTATCTTCCTTTTACACTGGCAAATCAGCTGAACAGGCTTGGATATACTTCTATCGGTTATCATTTCAACCAGAATATGTATGGAAGAGAACTGTCCCATCCGAATCTCGGCTACGAATGGAGGCAATTTACTGAATGCGACAGGCCGCTTACAGCAGAGATGAATGATTATGGAAATGCATACTGGCCTCAGTCTGATGATTATATGATCGAACAGACATTTGATGAATATAAAGATCTTCAGCCGTTCCATGTGTATTATCTGACGATCAGCGGGCATCTTCCATATGGATTTTCTGACAGCCAGATGGCCGGACGCAATGAGGAACTTGTAAAAGATCTGCCTTACTCAGAAAAGACAAGATCATATATAGCTGCCAATCTGGAATTGGAAAAGGGCCTTACAAGGCTGGTGGAATATCTGGAAAAAGCCGGAATAGCAGACAAGACCCTGATCGCAATGGCACCGGATCACATTCCGTACGCTGATCTGGATGTACTTGAGGAACTGGCCGGAAAGTCCTTTAACACAGATTCGCTTGAAAATCTGGATGAAGAAAAAATCGATATAGACGTATACCGGAACACATGGATCCTTTGGTCAGCAAGTATGGAAGAACCGGTCGTGATAGACAAGCCATGCAGCCAGGTCGATATACTGCCTACGCTGTCAAATCTTCTCGGACTTGAATATGATTCAAGAATGATGTCAGGAACAGACGTACTTTCCGAGTCTGATCCCATTGTAGTCTTCTTCTCAAATTCATGGCTGACGGAACGGGGGATGTACAACAGATATACAGGAGAATTTGAACCGGCGGAAGGCGTGGAGATGAGCCAGAAGGAACAGGATGTATATGTAGAAAATGTAAAATATATAGTTGCCAGCCGGCTGAAGCTGGCGCAGCTGATCATAGAGAATGACTATTATCGGCAGGCGCTGGAATGAAACATGCCTAAACAAACCGGAAGATGCAGACAATCTTCCGGTTTGTTTATTGCGGTGCGCCAAGGGACGCGCGTTCCTGACGGATTGATGACATGAAACTGCCTGACATAAATGGAGTATTAAAAGAATGTAAATAGAATATATTAGAAAATATCAGAAAAACTATTTCTGTGTCCGGCGGAGAAAAATCTGAGGAAGGAAGTCTGATTTGAAGTGAAATCAAATATTTACTCAAAAGATATTCTGCTGGTGCTTGCCGCCAGTTTCTTTTATATGGCCAGTCCCATGCTGGTAACGCCGCTGATCACCGGATTTACCGAAAGCATCAGTTCATCTGCGGCGTTGATGGGAATTGTGGGCGGAATGATGAACCTCTGCTCACTGATCTGCCGTCCTCTTGCCGGAAATCTGGCGGATAAAATGAGTAAATACAGGGTATCGCTGATCGGAGCGATACTGATGTCGGCCGCATGTGCAGGTTATATTATGGCGCCAAACGCTGTGGTGGTCGTGGTGTCAAGAATTGTCAACGGAGTGGGATTTGCCTGTTGTTCTGTCTGCATGGCTACATGGATGTCAAATATGCTGCCAAAAGATAAAATCGGGTCCGGTATGGGTTTTTACGGGACGATGAATGCTCTGGCAATGGCTGTGGCGCCAGCCATAGGTGTCAGCGCTTATCAGATGTTTGGTTACAGGGTCTCCTTTTTTATCGCGCTGACGTTTTCTGTGGCTATCATCATTGTGATACAGTTTATCCGGGATAAAGGAAAACCGGAAAACGTCTCAAAGAGTATGGATGATGAAGGCGTATCCGGCGTTTCATATAACCGCCCGGCCCTATCTGCAAAAAACAGAAGAAGAAAGAGAACGATCCAGCTGATTGACAAAAAAGTAGTCCCTATTGCGCTGATCATCATGCTTTTTGCAATTCCGTACTGTGCCACACAGTCTTTTCTTGTGACCTATGCGGAAGTGAGGAACCTTGATATTACGGTGAGTATGTTCTTCCCTTCCTATGCCGTGGTTCTTATTGTGCTGAGATTATCCCTGAGAAATCTTTTTGACAAATTGCCTTTCCGTACATTTCTGATGGCAAGTTCGGCCAGCTTGCTGCTGGCGATCATCTGTCTGGCAGAAATGCGAAATAACGGGATGATGCTTCTGGCATCCTTTTTTCTGGCAGGAGGATATGGGATCATGAGTTCGGTGTGCCAGTCTACGGCAATTCTGCTGGCCGGGAAAGAGAAAAGAGGGCTGGCTAACAGTACGTATTATATCGGCCTTGATCTGGGTATGGCTCTGGGGCCGATGATCGGCGGGGTACTGTACGGACAACTGGACATTGCCCTGTTCTACCCGGCACTCCTAATGGCGGTACCGCTGGTCGGAGCAGTATATGCCGTTGCGGGGAAAGGACTGAGAGAAAAATAATCTATGATATGAGATACCGGAAAACAAATCAGGTATCATAAAATGAACAAGGATACATTTCCCATTCCTTCTTTTTTCTTTATTAAAATAGTTTATACAGGGGACACTAAAGAGAAAAGGAGGATTGGTTTTATGCAGTCGAATATTTATGGATATGTCCGCGTATCGACAAAAGAACAGTGTGAGGATCGTCAACTTATTGCTCTCAGGGCTTTCCCGGTGGAAAAAAAGAATATTTTTATGGATAAACTAAGTGGAAAGGATTTTAATCGTCCAAAGTACCGGATGCTTATCAGACAACTCAGAGCGGGAGATATTCTGGTGATAAAGTCGATTGACCGTCTGGGCCGCAATTATGAAGAAATTCTGGAACAGTGGAGGATCATCACCAAAGAAAAACTGGCAGATGTAGTTGTCCTGGACATGCCTCTTTTGGATACGAGGCAGACGGGAAAAGATCTTACCGGAACTTTTGTTGCAGACCTTGTATTGCAGATTTTATCATATGTAGCTCAGACAGAACGGGAAAATATCAGACAGAGACAAAAGGAGGGGATTGCTGCGGCAAAGCAGCGGGGAGTACGTTTTGGACGTCCCAGGAAAAGTGTGCCGGAGGAGTTCTGGAATTTAAAGACCTGTTGGGAAAAACAGACAATCTCATCGCGGGAGGCGGCTAAGAAACTTGGGATCGCACAAGATACCTTTCTCAGGTGGGTCCACGGAAAATAGCAGAAATAGATACGTTTCTATGTATACAGATGGAAAATGTAGGAAATATCGTGCACTCTTTTTACATATCTTTCTCAGAAAAAAATGGAACAAAGGATGAAAAACTTACGGTTTTTGATGCCTTCGCCCATTTTTTATATCATACCACAGAAGAACGAAAAAGTCTGCCATATCGTTCGTAACAGTACGGCAGTCGGCTCTCTATTTGCAGTATCTTTTTAAAAATTTATACAAATAGGGAGGGAAGACTATGAAACAGCCAATTAAAGGGATCGTCAGATGCTGGACGGCGTTTATCCTCAGTTTCTGTATGGTCATTCCGTCATCCGGTCTGACTGCTGCGGCAGAAGAACAGGTTTTTTCTGACGGACTCTGCCCGCATCATCCAAAGCATACGGCAGAGTGTGGATATGCGGAAGAAACTGAGGAACAGCCATGTACCCACATGCATGATGCTTCCTGCGGATATCAGGAAAATGCAGAGGAGGACTCCTGCACTCACGAGCATGATGCCTCCTGCGGATATGCGGAAGCATCTGCACAAAAAGCATGCACATACATATGTGAGGAGTGCAGTCTGACTGCCGGAAATACAACGATACAGGCAGAAAAAACTGCCCCGGAGACAAAAATACAGCCGGAAGAAGGCAAAAATGAAAGCTCTATTCTGAAATCTGATGGGACAGATGAGCCGGTGCCAGCAGTCAGAGCCGGAGATATCGGTGATGTGCTGAACGGCGATTATGCCTATATTTCGGATGCGGGAATAAGGAAAGACCAGACGACGGATTCTGGATATGCAGTCCGAACAGGAACTGCTCCCTGGGATGAAAATACCGGAAATGGCAATGATTCGTCAGATCTCAATAATACAGTGCGTTCCTTTGATTCGATTACTTATACGGTTTATTTTGAAAGTAAAGTAAGAGATGGCGCTCCGTATAAAGCTTACAGAACCGGAACGCTTCATTTCGAGTTTATCCTGCCTGCATCAGCTGAGCAGGCTCAGTTTGATATCGGGAGTATGGGATGGCTCGACAGCAAGCATGGAGAGTATACGATCACAGACAGTACCTATAACGGAAAGGCATGTCAGGTGCTGAGAGGAACTTGTCTGCTGGAACCGGGGGATGGGAATCCGTCGGTGATCGGAGAAAGCTATCAGACTCTGAATCTTGCCATAAGAACTTTGGCGGTGAAAGAAGGAGATACAATCCGGCCTGAATTTACATTCTGGCTTGATCACAACGAAGTACCGTCTACCGGACTTGTGACGGGCAGTGGACACAGATGTACTGCGCATGGAGAGACAGAATATAAAACGATCAGCAGCCCGGAGATTACTGTGACTTCTGCACCCAGGTACAATGTGCAGATTAGGACAGGTTTTACCAGTACTCAGTATCTTAACACATTTGATTTCTCTACAGGAAATGATAAGGCACAGAACAAAGATGCCGGTACAAGATATGGGCGCGTCCAGGCTTTCGGCGTTACGCTGCAGATTGAGGGAAAGAGCGCTCAGCACGGCTTAAGGGGATGTGAACTTCCAGATGGAAGTGATATTACATTTGATCTGAAACTGTCTTCCTCTTATCGGAGGTCAGACGGCACGTCGCAGGATGTATCAGATGTGTATACACCACTGCTGTGGAGCGCAGAAGGAAATAGTGAAGCCGGAACCCAGCAGGACGGAAGGTTAATATCGGTTAATGACAGATATGCGTTTCTGGCTGCGCCGTTTAACAGAGGCGGAGATTACAGATCATGCAAAGAGGGAGGAACCTGGACGGGCATCCAAAACGGGAAAACGATACAGGTAACCGTTTCCGGATATGATATAGACTTGACAAAACTTCCATACACTGATGCGAAGAATGATACAAATGTATACACTTACTATAATCCGAATACATCGAATGGTTACTGGGATATACAGACGGCCTGCTTTTCAGCAGGTGAATTCTGGATCATGCAGCCTTTTTATGATGCAGATGGAAATTATATTGCTGATGAATATGGAAACGGAAATTTTATTATGACTGTGGAAGACGGAGGATTGGAAGTTACCGGCGAAAGTGGACAACAGCTTCCGGAGACAGAAGACAACAGTAACCAGATAATCCAGACAGATGATCGGCAGTCTGTTACTATGGCTCTTGAACAGCCAGGTGAGATTGAACAGTACATCGGATATCAAGGGACGGAAGTAACAGATGCATACTGGAATGAAGGAAAAGACTGGAGTCTGTCCGGCGGCAGGATAAATATCCAGGAAAATATCGCGCATTTAGGCGCAGAGGGTATGAACACTGCGGTGGCTTATGACGACCTGATAAAATTTGACGACAGCTTTTTTGACATAGAGACTGCAGCATTTGGACTGAAAAATGGTGTAGAAAATCTGAACTGCAGGCTTCTTTATGGCGCTAAGCCGGATAAGAATGGCTGGGATCACGGTGGAAAAGATCCTGGTGAAAGCGGATATGATACAGAGATGATACAGGCAACGGCAGATGACCTGATCTTTTTTTCCAGCCTGCAGGAATTGAAGGAACAGGGTTATATCTGTGTGGGTGTGCTTATGGAGGCTCGCGGACTTGCATCAACTCAGTCTACCGAGATATATTTCACAGCACAGGGCTTCGTAAAAGATACAGCCCGGTCCGGCAGTGTGTACATGGTGACCCATTCCGCCAAAGCGTGGAATAAGAAAGATGTCCAACAGGCAGCGGCAGAATACCTGAAAAAGAATACAGCGGACTTGACAGATGAGGATTATAAAACCTACGCTCAGAGCAGCGCTTTTACAAGCCGTGCAGATCAGATGACGGCTCCAGAGTATAAAGATTACCCGGATTCATTCTGGACGAATAACTATGATACAAGAGAAGGCCTTGCAACATACTTAAAGTCACAGTATGACGAATCAGGATATATAAATGGAACTGCCGGAAGAAATTATGGCGATTCCTGTCTCGTGGTGGATTATGCAACGCAGATTGAGAAAAAACGCGCCCAGACCTCTGTAGGAAGCGATGGACAGCCATATGAGAAGCAGGTTTATGACCTGGATTCTGGACAGATCACTGCAGATTATATCCTGACACCGTCTGCAATAAGAACAGCAGGTGACTTTTCTTCAGAAGATGAACTTACAACCACAGTATATGTGGAGGATATTCTTCCTGAAGGACTTACCTACATACCATTCTCCAGTTACTGGGGCGGAATTTACACTCAGACTGCCGAAGGAAAACAGGGGAGCGTCACAGACGGCGTTTTACTTGAACCAGAAGTTATTGATAACGATGACGGCTCAACGACTCTTCGATGGACGCTTGAAAATGTAACGATCACTGCAGAAACAGTGACAGAAATTTCTCCGATTTATTATTCCTGTGATATTGGAAGTGCAGGAAATGTGGAAAATAATGACGAACTTCTGAATGAAGTAAAGATCTGGAGCGACGGCGAACAGAAAAAGGACTTTAATGAAATAAACGGCAATCTGGCGGATATCAGTATCCGGGTTGTTAAAAATTTTGCGGTAAGTCTTTCCAAACTGTCAGATCAGACAGAAGTAGAAGCCGGCGAAGATATGGGCTTCACTATGAATATAGGTAATAATGCAGGAAATTCGTTGGCTGTGATAGCAATGGACAGTCTTCCCTATAATAGTGATGAAGCCGGATCGATATTTACCGGAGCCTGTGTTGTATCGGAATTTTCTATCATTAGCCTTAAGGAAGAGTTTGATGGTACGAACTTCAGACTTTATTATACGGAAGACGAAAACGAACGAGGCAAGAGCAGCAGGAATTATACAGTAGAGGATTTTAGCGGTTCGGATTCGGTATGGACAGAACTTTCTGTAGATACTGCCAGTGGGATTGCTGATATACCGGATGAACAGTTCAGACCTGTGGCAATCGCAGCAGTAGGATCATTGCCGGCCAATCAAACTTTGAAAATGCACGTGTCGATCCAGCTGCCAGAGGGTCAGCCCGGAGAGCGTGTTGTAAACCGTCTGACTTGCGACGGCCTGGAAAGTCATGGCCGAAGCTATATCGTAGGACGTACTCTTGAGGGAGTGGTATGGCTGGATGAAAATAAAAACGGTTTGCGCGAAGAGGGAGAATCTTTGCAGAAAGGGGCAACAGTTACCTTAATGAAACTTAAGGATGGAGGAAACGCTTCTGAGCCGGATGACTATGAGCCGTACCAGGCAGCTGGGAAAGAGGCTGCTGTATCCACAAGTGAACAGATGAATGTAATCACGGGTACTGTTTCTGCACACAGTGAAGGCCGGTACCGCTTTACGAACCTTCCAGAAGGCATCTTTGGCGTGAGATTTTCCGATGGGACATTTAAAATGGCTGACTATGAGGCAAGCCCGGTAAATCAGGGTACAGATGATACCATTGATTCAGATGCAGTGCCGTTTTATGATGCGGGAAATCTGACGCAGGCATTTATTTCCGGCCTTATTATGCCGGCACGCGAAGATATAGACGGTATAGTTTACAATTCGAGAGACAATGATCTTGGTCTGTTTCCGGCAGAGAAACCGGAGCCGGTAAATATTTCTGTGGAAAAGGTCTGGAAAGATGCGGATAACCAGGATGGAAAGCGTCCTGAGAGTGTGCAGGTACAGTTGTATGCAGATAATACCGCATCCGGCGACCCGGTGAAGCTGAATGCAGGAAATGACTGGCATTATACATGGTCAGGGCTGGAGGCAGAGAAGGACGGAAAGGATATTGTTTATACAGTAAAAGAAGTCGGTGAGAATAACGGAAGAATTGAGTTCAATGGTGTTGATTATGTAGTAATTTATGGAGGCAGTGAAGAAGAAGGTTATATCATTACAAACAGCTATACACCTGGGAAGACCAGCGTATCGGTAAGGAAAGCCTGGGACGACGGGAATAACCAGGACGGAATCCGTCCGAAGGAGATCGTAGTGAAGCTGCTGGCAGA
>ERZ1643250.872-NODE-872-length-29032-cov-8.575249_pt1 | contig 29032 bp, 24 predicted proteins | sample MGYA00579262_ERZ1643250 | MGnify/ENA primary metagenome ERZ1643250 (study PRJEB29033, sample SAMEA4952265) | chicken gut metagenome | biome: Broiler Chicken; feature: Gastrointestinal Tract; material: Caecum | place: Ireland | collected 2018 | study: Broiler... | reverse complement strand
TGCTGTGGTCTTATGCGGTATTAGCAGTCATTTCTAACTGTTATCCCCCTGTATGGGGCAGGTTACCCACGCGTTACTCACCCGTCCGCCGCTCAGTCACAAAACTTATCCTTCCGAAGATATCAAAGTAAAGTGCTTCGCTCGACTTGCATGTGTTAGGCACGCCGCCAGCGTTCATCCTGAGCCAGGATCAAACTCTCGTTAAAAATGTTTGTTCCAAGTTCAGAACTAACTACTAGCTAATTCTTCCCTTTTTACTGTGTTTGGTTCGTCTGAACCGTTCTTAGAATATTTCTCTTAAAGAAATTTTCAAGGGTTGTTGTCTATTGTTCAGTTATCAAGGTTCCTGCCGTTCTCTCTCAAGCGACAGCTTTAATAGTTTATCAAAACTCTTTCGCTTTGTCAAGAACTTTTTTCTTTTTTTACTTTCCCTCACGGGTCAGCTTAAACATAATATCATTTACTTTTTATGTTTGTCAACCATTTTTTAGAAATTTTTCAAACATTTATTTTTGATACTATATTTAGTGTTTTTACATGATATTATCCACAAGTTTACCTCTAATATACAAAAACTACCGGAAAATTCCAGTAGTTTTTCAGATAATACCAAACGGAGAAAGAGGGATTTGAACCCTCGCGCCGGTTTCCCGACCTACACCCTTAGCAGGGGCGCCTCTTCAGCCTCTTGAGTATTTCTCCTGATTCTGAATACGACCACAAATAATAACTCTGTGGAACTTTATTCTATTCTGCACGAATAGTGCGAATCTTATTATACTAAACACCTTTTCTAATGTCAATGTGTTTTTTTATTTTTTCTCATTTTCCACCGTAGTTTCCGCCGCCCCAGACGCATCCTCCCTTTATATATTGGCATCTATTTTCTCCTGGATCTGCTTCTGCACCAGGGACGCGATCTCCGTCGTCTTCATATCTTTGTACTCTTCATATAAAAGCGGCTTCAAAAAATGAACCTGCACCGTAACCGAACGAATTGTATTTGTATCGAACGGCTTAAAGGAATCTATAAGCGCTACCGGAACAATAGGACACCGTGCCTTTGTCGCTGCTTTAAAACTGCCGCCTTTAAATGTTCCAATTATATTCCCGTTTTTTGATCTGGTTCCCTCGGCAAAGATCAGATAATTCCTCCCCTTCTTCACTTCTTTTGTCACATCAATGATAACCTGCATCGCCTGTCTGACATCATCCCGGTCGAGCATATACGCTTTCATACAGGCAAACACCTGCTTGAGAAACGGGATATTTGCGATCTCTTTTTTTGCGACAACAGAAAAAGGTCTTGGGCTCGCTTCAATTACTGCCAGCACGTCGTAAAGCCCCTGATGATTTGGAAAAAACATAAATCCATCTTTTTCCGGAATATTTTCCCTTCCATGAACATCTATGTGCACATTTCCTCCCCGGTTTGCACGAAGATCTATCCATCTCAGAAACGCGTACATATCTTCCTCGGTATATTTATCCACATGGGACGCCCTGTAACACAGACGGATCCAGGCAAATGGCACCATAAATATATTCCTTAATACCATTATTAATATTCGTTTCATAATGTCTTCCCCTCAATTCCGCTGTATTTTCCGCTCGCCATCAGAGTTCTACCTCGATCTTTCGCCCTGTCCGATGATACTGATGATATCTTACGCCAGCAGAATCCATCATTCGTTTAGACGCGATCACTCCTTTTGTATCAGCATATTTATCGCTGTCATAAATCACTTCCTTGATCCCGGACTGTATGATCGCTTTCGCACACTCATTACAGGGGAAGAGCGACACATATAGTTTGGCGCCGGCAAGGCTTCCCCCATTATAGTTCAGTATGGCGTTCAGTTCACTGTGCGTTGAATAGACATATTTTGTCTCCAACGGGTCTTCTCCTTCCCGCGCCCACGGGAACTCATCATCTGAACATCCAATAGGAAACCCATTGTATCCCATAGACAAAATCTTATTATCCTGACTCACAATACAACATCCCACCTGGGTATTGGGATCCTTTGAGCGCATTCCCGAAAGCATCGCAACGCCCATAAAATATTCATCCCATGATAAATAATCTTTTCTTTTGTCCGACATAAACGCATCTCCTTTGTGAATTATTTTGTCCCGAAAATTCTGTCGCCCGCATCCCCAAGCCCCGGAACGATGTAGCCATGTTCATTCAGCCTTTCATCCAGCGCGCCAATATAAATATCTACGTCAGGATGCTCTTTTTGCATACGCTCTACTCCCTCAGGAGCCGCAATAATGCACAGGAAACGGATATGAGCAACTCCCTTTTCCTTCAGCATTCGGATCGCCGCAGTACTGGAACCGCCCGTGGCAAGCATGGGGTCTACGACAAACACTTCCCTTTCTTCACAATCAGCCGGAAGCTTGCAGTAATACTCCACTGGTTCCAAAGTCTTCGGATCCCGATACAGACCGATATGTCCTACTTTTGCCGCGGGCATCAGGGACAACATGCCATCAACCATCCCTACTCCTGCTCGGAGAATTGGAACTATCGCAGGCTTTCTTCCAGTCAGCACTTTTCCCGTTGTTTCCGCAACAGGCGTCTTTATGTTTACATCTCTTGTTTTCAGATCCCGGGTTGCCTCATAACACATAAGCTGGGCGATCTCACCGATAACTTCCCGAAACTCTTTCGTTCCCACATTCTCGCTTCGTATATAGCTGATCTTATGCGCGATCAACGGGTGATCCATTACATGTATTTTTCCCACTGTTCCTCTCCTCCTGCAAGCGAATTCAGTTTCTCGGCCACTGCAGCAATCATTTTTTCAAGCAGTTCCCTGCATTCTCCGTATGCCGCCAATGATTTTCCATAAGGATTCGGTATTTCTGTCGGATCCCCGGCGAATTCGTTCAAAGTATATATGTTCTGAATATTCTCATTTTCCGCCTTGATTTTCCACTTCTGCGCCTCTTCCAGAGTCAGTACAAGTGTGTCTTCAGACAGATCCTCTCCTTCAAACTGCTGTGATACATGATTTTCCAGCGTCAGCTTCACGCTGCGCATCACCGCTTCAGCCTTTTGATTGACCGGTTCCGGGAACAGAGCCACCATCCCCCGGGAATCTATGACATACTCCTGTTCCAGTTCCTGATTTCTCAAAAGCTCCGCGGCGATAGGCCCCCTTGCAGAATCTGTCCCGCTCACAAATATGATTCTCCGGTATTTTTGAAGCTTTACAATTTCCGATGCAGGAATAAGCTGGTGGCCCGCCGCCTTTTCCAGACGATTCATGATCGCTTTTCCAATCCCCTGCATGGCAAAAGATTCGCTGTATATCACCTGGACATCTTCCTTGTCAAACTCCCTGAGCACTCTGTACAGATTTCTGGCTATCGTTTTTTCATTTTCCCGCGTTCCTACATTTTTGACCGTACCATAATTATAGAAGGGAAGCGTTTCCTGTGTTGCTATAATACCGACCTTCCTTTTTCTGCGGTGTGCAGCATACGCGATCTGACGTATTGCCAGAATTTCTTCTCTGATATCGCCTTCTACGATCAGAAGGCGCGCTTTCGGGGCATAGTGTCTGTACTTCATTCCCGGTGCCTTGGGACGGATACCGCTTTCAGCCTTTAATATTGTCCTGTCAATCTCCACCGGCCCGATCACTTCTTCGAACATTTCAGCCGTGACCGCGCCGGGCCGCAGGATCATAGGCGGCAACACAGTCATATCTAAAATCGTGGATTCAACGCCGATCTCCACATCACCACCGTCGATAACCATATCAATTTTACCGTCCAGATCGTTTACTACATGTTCCGCCGCGGTAGGACTTGGTCTGCCAGATGTATTCGCACTGGGCGCGGACACAAATCCGCCTGCCGACCGGATCACCTCCAGCGCAACGGGATCTGCCGGCATTCTGACAGCCACTGTGTCCAGACCGCCCGTAGTGCCGCAGGGCACAGCTTCGCTTTTCCAGAAAATCATAGTAAGCGGTCCCGGCCAGAAATGCGCTGCCAGTGCGTCAGTCTCCGGCGGGATCTTCACAGCAATCCTGCGCAGGTCTTCGTAGTCTGCAATATGCACGATAAGTGGGTTATCCGACGGCCGTCCCTTCGCTGCATAAGTTTTTTGGGCCGCTTTTTCATCCAGCGCATTAGCTCCCAGCCCATATACAGTCTCGGTAGGAAAAGCAACCAGACCGCCTTTCTTTAAAATATTTCCCGCTTCCTGTATAACATTCTTATCTATATTGTTTTTATCTATTTTTCTTATTATCGTTTCCATAACTTTCATTATATCATTGTTTACCATAAAAAAAAACTCTTTTGTGGCTTAGTTTTCCGTCTCACATCCCTCACCGAACGTCCTCTATGTATTTTGTTATTCCCTCTTTTACCGCTTCAGCTACCGTCTGCTGATATTCCTCATCAGCAAGTTTTTCCGCCTCATCATAATTGCTGAGAAACCCACACTCTACAATGATCACAGGTATCTCTGTCTTTTTTAGGATATAATACGAATTGTTTGCTTTCGCCTCTTTTTGGTTCTCCGGCAATTTATCATTCAGGATCCCCTGCATTATTTCGCCTGCTCTTTTTCCTTCTGCCGAATCACTATAGTAAAACACCTGAGCTCCGTGCACCCCCTCTTCGTGATAGCTGTTCTGATGTATGCTCACCGCAAGAACCGGCGTCTCCTCATTCATTATCCTGACCCGTTCTTTCAGGTCTTCCACCTGGGTCTCCGCCAGCCTTTCATCTTCCGTCCTCGTCATTATCACTTCTATTTTTTCTTTCTCGAGTAATTTTTTAATCTTTAAAGCAATTTTTAAGTTAATTTCTTTTTCTTCCGCTCCGTTCACTCCCGTTTTCCCCGCATCCATTCCGCCATGACCGGGATCCAGAATCACACGGACAGCAGCTGCCTGCCCTGACGTCTCTCTGCCCTCGCGGATTTCCCCGCGGAGCACTGTGCCTGCACCAAAGCAAACTGCGATAAGACAGATCAGGAGAACGACCGCAGCGCTGAATTTTGCCCTCTCTTTCATAAAAAAACCCTCCTTCCGCATATATCATATATATGCGGAAGGAGAGCATATCTTACTTATCTTTTAAAATAGCCTCGGTATACAAGGGGCAATACGGTCGCCAGATCCAGCGCACCGTCTCATCAATTAACATACTGCAGAATCAGATCCCAGACTGCTGAATCTTCCATGCCCAGGCTCCACTCCGCGACTCCTGCCAGATCGTTTTCCCGAATCACCTTCAGCTTTTCCTCCAGCGACCTGGTGTCCTCCAGCCATATCCGATACGTGCCTCCGTCTGCTTCCCATTGAGCGTAATTCTGCTTTGTATTTTCATCCCACTCTGCCTGCACTCCTGCATTTTCCACAACCGAAGCCGCTTCACTCATGCCGTAGGCCTGGCTGGTAATCTTATTGGGATATGCAGCCGCCTCAGTGCCTTCCTCCTGAGCCAGTTCTTCTTCTGTTTTCGGCGTCTCGAACCAAAGTCTTGTAAAGAAGGGCACACCCGCCACAAGCTTGTCCGCCGGGACAGATTCCAGAGCAGTTGTAATCCCATCTTCCAGATAGCCGATCGACGCCACTGAACCAGCCTCATATGAACCATCCGTATGCTCATCATATCCCATGATCACAACATAGTCCGCCACGGCCCCCTGCTCTTCGAGATCATAATGGGCATTGTAGGGCTGAGGCACATAATTGTCCACGGAAAATACCAGTCCGTTCTGCCTGCATTTCACAGACAATTCACGCACAAACTGAATATAATGTTCTCCGCAGGCCGTCGATACAAGTTCAAAATCAAGATTGATCCCGTCTATATCGTTCTGAAGCGCTTCCGCGATGACCTGGTTGATAACCTTGGTCCTTTTCGATGTATAGCTCAGCACTTCATATGTCTCATCATAGGAGCTGATGCCTCCGTGGAAATCTCTGAGAACCGCCCACACTTCAAGCCCGGACTGATGCGCATAATTAACATAGTCGGAATCCGCCAGGGATGTCACATTCCCTTCTGTATCCTCAAGGCTGAACCATGTGGGCGCGATCGTCGTAAGGCCTTTCGTCCGCGCGATCGTCTCCAGAATATATCCATTGGCGTCTGAATTGGATACATTGTGCCAGGCCATATTAATCGTATAATCCTTGGAAATATTTGTGTAAACCGGCTCTTCAAAGTCCCGTAAAATCTCTTCTTCCGTGACATCCCTGAGAGCACTTGTTTTAACATAACCGATAAAGCCGTCAGCGGTTCCCACTTTCATCCAGTTGTCTTCATCCTCCAGCACTGTAACCTTGTCTGACTTTTTCACCTCTGTGAGGATCGGACTTTTTACACCGCCCTGGTAACGTACTGCTGTATCCCGCTTGATTTCCGCGGTCTGAACCGATCCCCACTGCGAAGTGATCACAGCCCGGGCGACCGGAGTATCATAAGCCGTATACTCCATATTGGTATACTTCTGAATAAACGGAAGGGCAATATATGCTGTCTTGCCTTCTGTTTTCAGGATAATATAGTCTTCACTCTTCCGCTCTGTAATGTCTGTATATTCGCTGCTGCCCACCTCTACCGTTACATTGCCCGACGGCAGAGTATACAGCAGGACATTTTCGTTTGAATCCCAGTAGAAGCGTTTGTTAATGCGCTCCCGTACGACAGAATACTCAATATAATATTGCCCGTCATATATCTTGCCGGGGGAAGCGACTGCCTCTGCCTGATCTCCCTCCGCATTGTCTTCTTTGCGCACCACTTCATTGTTGACTACAACAGCAAGATCATTTTCCGCCTCCAGCCCATAATATTTATTCAAATCGGCCCTCTCGTCTGATGAACCGTACCTTTGCCAGATTATAAAACCACCTGCCGCCGCAGCAACCAGTATGAGCAGAATAAGACAGCGGATGATGTTATTTCTCCTTCTGCGTCTCGCCCGGCTGCTTCTTCTCCTCGCTCCCGGCCGTTTCGACCCGGCTGCGCCTGCTCCCGGTCTCTGGGCGTTTCTGTCCGGGCGCCTTCCACGGGAACTGCGTGACACCGCAGCACGCCGGGAAGCGGCTCCCTTTCTTTCTCTTTCGTCCATGCCGCACCTCCTATCAGGAATTATTATAACATATTTTTATTATACGTCATTAATAATTTGCCTGCCTGGGAATATTTTAAACAAGATTATTTCCTTATATACAAACATATTTGTCCGGCAGCTAAGGGGTATTCTCTGCCTGCCCGGAATAATTATAATTACCGTTCACATCTGTAAAAGCCAGTGACTCTATATTACCGTCTACGTCCATGACATAGTCCCTCATATATGTGCCTTCTTCTTTTGTCATATATGCCGTAACAATCTGCAGGGGACTGACCTGACAGCCGTCCATAAGGATATCAATCCCCTTGCTTTCATAATTTTCAAGTTCCGCATATAGTTTTCTGTAAACCGCCTCTTCCGTTTTCATTTCCGCATACTCCTTTCTCTGCAAATAAATATCCTGATAAACATATCTTTCCGCCAGAATTTACCCATATGGAAGCACTTGTGACATACTTCTGGATCAACAACGGAGCAAAAGACAGTATCATCTGCAGAGGTTCTGTTTTTTCCAGGCCCTTTTTAATCTTCGGCCTTCTTGTACAAACGACAGTTTCTTTTTCTCCTCCTTTCGTATAGCATCCGTTTATCAAGCAATACTATCTTCTGTAAGTGCCATTATATGGGCGTACTTTTTATAGCGCAATGTGTTTTTTGTTTGTAACCGGGTGGGATTTGTTGATAAGTATGAATTTCCATTTAAACACTTCTTTACATCTTTTTGTTTTTTGTTTATACTATGGTAGAAGAGATATATCTTGCCGAACATTTAACATCCGGCAGGCATATTATCTTATATAGATAAGGATGTGATCATATGAAAATTGAAAAACTGAATGAAAATCAGATTCGTTGTACGTTGACACATGCTGATCTGGCGGCCCGCCATTTGAAGTTAAGCGAGCTGGCTTATGGTACTGAGAAAGCAAAATCTTTATTTCGTGATATGATGCAGCAGGCCTCTTTTGACTTTGGCTTTGAGGCTGAGAATATTCCTCTGATGATAGAAGCGATCCCTTCATCATCGGATTCGATTGTTCTTATTATAACAAAAGTTGAGGATCCGGAAGAACTGGATACACGGTTTTCAAAATTTACGCCGGCCGGCGACACAGACGCAGTAAACACTGAGGCTCTTGAAAAACTCCAGGGTGCAGATGAACTTCTGAACCTCCTCAACAAAGTAAAGGAAGCTGCGGCGGGGGTATCCCTCCCAGAAGATAATAATACTGCAAAGGCGCCTGCCTTTTCTGTCCGGCTGTTTTCCTTTGAAACGCTGGACGGAGTCATCCGGGTTTCCCGCCTTCTTGCACCTGGATACCACGGTGCAAACACATTGTATAAAGACCGGGAAACCTCCATGTTTATCCTGGCGCTGGCACCCTCGGACCATTCTGAGGGACAGTTTAACAAAGCCTGCAACCTGCTTTCTGAATACGGGTCACCGGAAAAAGCCAGTCCTGCAGTTCTTGCCTTTCTTGAGGAACACTGCGAGACGATCATTTCAGCAAATGCCGTACAAAAGCTGTCGGAACTTTAAAAGAGTGTACAAAAAAGCAGCAGGAACTTTCCGGTTCCTGCTGCTTTTCATATTCATCCCGTATACTTATTTCTCTGCTGCGTTCATAGCCGCATTGATCTTTTCAACCAGAAGCGTGCTGTCGATTCCATGAACCATCGCAGCCTCCTCCAAAGTCTCCATCTGAGACGCCGGGCATCCCAGGCAGTGCATTCCGATCTCCATCAGGATCGGAGCGCTCTCCGGAAAGATATTCAGCAGTTCGCCAATCTTTGTATCTTTAGAAATCTGTGCCATTTCTGTTATCCTCCTTATTATAATAGTATAATACTGTCCAATGGCTTTTATTATAATCCCTGTCTTTTAAATTATCAACCATCTTTTATGTTTTTATCAACAATACGTTTCATTGTCATTTTCTGAATTTTCTGATAAATATTCGCTCTGTTTTTCATTCTTTTGAATACTCAAAAGTCAAGAATTTCACTTTGTTTTTTCGACAAATTCTTAATTTCATCACAACTCACCAAAACGTCCGTTCTTTTTCTCCGCACAAGTAATTCACCAAAAACACATGTTTTCATGTGGATAATGTGGATAACTCTATTAAAAGGTACGGTTTTTCCACGTTTTTCTTTATTTTAAATGTGAATAAGTTGAAAACTTTATTATTTCGGCTTTCGACGCATTTTTACAATTTAAAACAAATTTGTGCATTTTGCTTATTTTGAAAAAAGGAAATTCTGCATCTCCTCTGAAGTACAGAATTTCCTTTTTAATTCTTCGGGTACATTTACAGCACACGCCTTACTGATATAATTTGAGCATATGTGGCGCTGCAGATCCCAATGCCTTTTTCCGGATTCATGGCATTGACAATATTTCCATCTCCCATATAAAGTCCCACATGTCCATTGTACAAGATAAGATCGCCCGGCATAGCGTCCTCATAACTTACGGCGTATCCGGCATTTACCATTTCATAAGTCGTCCGCGGGAGGCTTACGCCAAAATGGGCATATACAGACTGAACAAATCCGGAGCAGTCCGCTCCATCTGTAAGGCTTGTACCGCCCCACACATAAGGATTTCCGATAAACTGACAGGCATAATCTATAACGGACTGGCCGGTTGAAGCTTTCTGAGCAGCTTCTTCCCTTGCCTTCTCTTCTGCGATCCGCTCTTCCTCTTCCTCCTTTGTCTCCCCATAGGAATAGGTAGTTTCTTCGACGATATATTCTCCGCAGACCCAGCCGTCGATCTCGCCGACCTTGACCGGATACCATCCGTCTACGGATTCACCTGTAATAATATATTTCTCGCCCTGCTCAACCTGAGTCAAAACAGGCTTGTCCGTTCCCTGGCCGTCTCGCACGTTGAGGACTGCCGCTGTCACCGTCGCTTTGTCCGTTGCATACTCGCCGGCGCTGATGCGGGCGTCTTCCCCGGTAATAAGAGCATCCTCAGGAACATATCCTTCAGCGGAACCTGACCGGATTTTCGTCCAGCCATCCAGATATTCCAGCACCTCTGCCGCCGAGTTGCCGTACAGCTTCCCGACCCAGTCGCTTTCCTCATCCGGCGCGCTTCTGATATAGGTGAAATCATCTGTATCAGAAAACGCCATATTCAAATACTCACCCTCTTCTGATGGCACCAGATAGAGATTAATATTTTCTTTTACATCTGTCTCATAACATTTTTCCAGTACCGATTCAATTCCGGCAACCTGCACAAATGGCTGCTCTCTTTCTGCCTCCTCTGCAGCCGAAGCAGTAATTGCCCTCCCCGGGATCATGATCATCCCCGTCACAACGGAAATGGCGATCCTTCTTCTGATGTGTGTTTTCTCCATTTATAAAACCTCCTTGCATTTCTGTCTTATCTTTAGTAGGAAGTTATAAATGTTACACATTTGTTAATTTTGTTACACGCAAATTATATCAGCCAAGCACACACATGTCAAGCTTTTTACAGCTTTTTCGCCTGACATGCAATGACTATCCTCTACATTTCGCGCCAGTATTATCCATCACTCACTTCCTCTTCTTAATCATTCTGTAACATTTTGGCGAAAATATTCCTTCTATTGAAATATCTTGTCTGATTTACCTGCTTTCCCAAATGGAATTTCTTTTTGTTTTTTCAAAATAACGCTTGACAAATATATCAAGGTGTACTATATTTTAATTACAGTAATCGTTACTATTATTGTTTCTGAGAATCATTATTATTTGCAAGAAAGGGGGATTCCCATTGGCAGCTTTAAAATACAGCAGACAACGAGAATCCATCAAGCATTTCCTCGCAGAGACAAAAGAGCATCCGACCGCGGACACCGTATATCTGCATGTTAAAAAACAGTTTCCCAATATCAGTCTGGGTACAGTATACAGAAACCTGAATCTTCTGACAGATCTGGGTGAAGCGGTCAAAATTTCAACACCCGATGGCGGGGACAGATTTGATGGACGTCTCGAACCGCACAATCATTTCCTGTGTACAAAGTGCGGACGGTTACTGGATCTGGATCTCGATATGAAAAGCATCGAAGAAGTGAACCGCCTTGCAGCGGAAGGTTTTGACGGCAGGATCGAATCCAGTACTACACTATTTTATGGTGAATGCAGTGACTGCATTAAAAAGTCATAACAATAAAAGATTTTAAAGAAAAGGAGACAAAAACATGAAGAAATGGGTATGTACAGTATGTGGTTATGTTCACGAAGGAGAAACAGCTCCGGCAGAATGTCCGGTATGCCATGCACCGGCTGAGAAATTCCAGGAGCAGTCAGGCGAAATGACATGGGCTGCTGAGCATGTTGTAGGCGTTGCTCAGGGTGTGAGCGAGGACATCCTTGCTGATCTGAGAGCTAACTTTGAGGGTGAATGCTCTGAAGTAGGTATGTACCTTGCAATGGCAAGAGTCGCTCACAGAGAGGGATATCCGGAAATCGGCCTGTACTGGGAGAAAGCAGCTTACGAAGAAGCTGAGCATGCTGCTAAATTCGCTGAACTGCTTGGCGAAGTCGTTACAGACAGCACAAAGAAAAACCTGGAGATGCGTGTAGAGGCTGAAAACGGCGCTACAGCTGGTAAGTTCGATCTGGCTAAACGTGCAAAAGCTGCTAACCTTGATGCAATCCATGATACAGTTCATGAGATGGCAAGAGATGAGGCTCGTCACGGAAAGGCATTTGCAGGTCTTCTGAAGAGATACTTTGGCGAGTAATATCCGGCAAACAAGTTAACGAATCATTAATAACAGGGCAGTCTTTTTGAACTGAATACAGTTTTTAAAAAGGCTGCCCTATTTTTACATTTGGAGGTATGTTATGTCGAAATATGCAGGAACAAAAACAGAGAAAAACTTAATGGAAGCTTTTTCCGGCGAATCACAGGCACGCAATAAATATACTTACTATGCATCCGCTGCAAGAAAAGCAGGATTTGTACAGATGGCCAATATCTTTGAAGAAACGGCTAACCAGGAAAAAGAGCACGCAAAAATGTGGTTTAAAGAATTCCATGGGATCGGAAATGTAGAAGAAAACCTTGCTGACGCTGCTGCAGGTGAGAACTACGAATGGACTGATATGTATAAACGTATGGCCGAGGAAGCGGAAGCGGAAGGCTTTGCCGAACTGGCTGCAAAATTCCGCGGCGTAGCTCAGGTAGAGGCTTCTCATGAAAAACGCTATCAGCGACTCCTTGATCACTATCGGGAAGGCAAAACATTTAAAGATGAGGCTCCGCTTGGATGGAAGTGCAACAACTGCGGCTATATCTACGAGGGAGAGGAAGCTCCTGAAATCTGCCCGGTATGCGCTCACCCGAGAGCTTACTTCGAAAGAAAAGCTGAAAATTACTAAAAACAGCCGATTTTCAAACCCGGAGGAACAGAATGCTTATACATCTGTTCCCCCGGGTTTTTCTGTGCGGTTTTCTGTTTGATTCTGCTGCTCTATCAGCAGAATTTTCTCATGCCTGGTCATCTGTTTAATCTCCCACTCCCGGTGCATGGCCTCCTCTTTTGTGGCAAACTCTTCATAATAAGCAAGAAGCACAGGACGGCGGGATTTCGTATACTTTGCCCCCTTCCCGCTGTTATGATCCCTGATCCGCTTTTCCAGATTATTTGTCCAGCCTGTGTACAGGGAGCCGTCCCGGCAGCGGACAATATATGTATAATTCATATCAGATTCCCTTCGCCATAATTCTGTGATTCACAGATATTTCTCCTAATATATTACTCGCTTCCCTTCAAAATTACAATTTGGATTTGTGAGTTGAGAAAGTTTCCTCCGGGAAGGGATGAGGGAGTGCCGGAGGACACACTTGCGTTCGGGACGCAGCGCAGCGGTACATAAGAGCGCAAAAAACGCCCTCTAAGTGCCGGCGCTGCTTTACGGTCCTCCAACACTCCCTCATCCCTTCCCGGCTGCGTTTCCTCAACTCACAATTTCAAATTCAAACGGGAAGAAAAGAAGACAGAACTTTATCAACTGACACAGGCTGTATCCAGACCGGCAGTTCTGAAACAGATATACTTTCTCCTGCTGTCTAAACGGCTAAAATTGCTCGCACTTCGGGTTCGGCTTTCAAAGCAGTCCCCAAAACATCTTTTTAAGACGATAAATCGGAATACAGTTCCGTATCAGCCGGAAAAGTTCCGGTTTATCTCTTCCTGTTTTGTATTTGGAATTGTGTGTGAGTGAAAACAGCCGGGAGGGACCGGTGCGGTGATGGAGGACCGTAAAGCAGCGCCGGCACTTAGAGCGCGTTTTCTGCGCTCTTAGCGCCGCTGCGTCTGCGTCCCGAACGCAAGTGTGTCCTCCTGCACCGCACCGGTCCCTCCCGGCGTCCCCTCTCACACACAAATCCAATTATTACTCCATATAGTTCATAGGATCTACCGGTTCTCCGTCTTTAAGAACTTCAAAGTACAGATTCGGCCCTTCCACGCTGTAGTATTTTGTCGGTTCACTCAGGTAGCCGATAGTCTCCCCGGCCCCCACATAGTCGCCCACAGAAACCGGAACTTCCTTGAGCTGTCCGTACACGGCAGTATAACCATTTCCCATGTCCAGAGTCACTGTTGTTCCTGTCTGAGCCGTCTGTTCGATATTTGTAACTATGCCTGCCGCGGACGCCCCGATCGTTTCACCGGTCTCTCCTGCTACGATCAGCGCCGGATTGTATTTATACTGCTCCAGAGTCTGGAAAAATACGGTCTGATCCATGCTGTATCCCATGATAACCGCTCCGCTTGCCGGCCACTCCAGTATACTGTCCTCGCTGAACCAGACGCCTGATGTATTGTTCCCTGAGGCCGCTGTTTCTCCTGCGGAATCCTGGTTTTCCTCCGGCTGTACATTGTTTTCGATCGGAAGTTCTTCTTCCTGGCTACCTTCCTCCGTTTCCTGCATCCCCTCGTCTGCCTCCGGCAGTACGATATCATCTGCTGTAGTTTCTTCTGTCTCTTTTGTAAGCTCTTCTGCCTGCTTCTCGGCCTTTGCCACCTGCTCGTCTATCTGCTTCTGATAATCATTAAATGTATATGCCCCAACCATTGCTATGACTGCGACAAAGCAGATCACGATTCCAACCGCAGCGCCCTTTCCTCTCAACAAGGATGGCTTTTCATTCTTATTCATAATCATCACCTCTGACTATATCTTTGCCAGAAAAATGATGTCTTATTCTGCCAAACCCAATTAAATCAGATCCGTTTCCTGCACGTCGTCTTTCAACGAAGTCCCCTCGAAAAAAAAGCTTAATATCTCCCCGTAGCTTTTTCCTTCTTTTGCCATTTCATTGGCGGTCCAAAGACTCAGTCCCAATCCGTGTCCTTTTCCCGTCGTAGTGATCTTCAGGGCGTCTCCATCTTCACTGAATGAAAAATCACTTGAGGCCAGAGAAAGCGCGTCCCGAAACTGATCTCCCGTACAAACGGTCTCTCCGATCCTGAGCGCCCGGACATATCCCGCGGAGTCCCGGGACTGAATTTCAAAATCGTCAAAAGAATATCCCTGCTGCGCCTCTTCTTCACCTGCCGCCGCAACAAGAAAGCTGCGGCACTTCTCCTGAATCTCGCTGTAAGTAAATGAGACGGACTGCAGTTCTTCATCCGCTTCTTTATCAAGCGGACATTCTCTGACCGCAATGTAGGGATAGTCCGCGCTGCCAGTTACCTCTTCCGCGCTTCTTGTCATCCCATTACTGGACTGATGAAACGGGACCCACGGGTATCCATCCCCGTACCAGAGCACGATGTTATCTGTCTCCTCCACAGCCTGTACATAACTGTCATATATTTTCTGATAATCCGCAGCGCCCCATTTTTCCTCCATCTCTTTTCGTGTCAGATAGTTAAAATCCAGAACATCATCCTCACCTGCCAGTTCCCGGTAAAGTCCTGTCCGGGCCAGTACGGCCTGCGCCTTTACCGCCTCCGCCTCTGTTTCCTGCGGCAGTTCTGCGGCAAGGATGCCCACGAGATACTCGGTCCATCCGATTTCTCTGATCTCTTCCTCTCCGCTGCTGTCTGTTGTTTTTACCTGAACGAATGAAATCTCTTCTTCCCCCTCCGTCCCGGCGCCGGTCCCATTTACAAATACTGATACAATATAAGGAAGCAGGATCAGAATGATAAGAAATGCCGCTGCAGATTTCAGCTTCTGTTCTATATAATAGCGCCTCATAAAAAACAGTCCTCCATATTTTATCATATGAAGGACTGTCTGATATCAGAACAGGCTATATAAAACTTACCGTGTACAGTTTCTTTTACGCTTCCTGTCCTGAAGGAACTTCTACTTTCTCCAGATGCCAGATATCGTTTACATATTCTTCAATAGTTCTGTCAGAGGAGAACTTGCCGCTGCATGCAGTCTGCATCATGGCCATTCTGGACCATCTCTGCTGGTCTCTGTAAGCTTCCTCTACTCTCTTCTGGGCGTCCGCATAGGAGCGGAAATCTTTCAGGATAAAATACATATCCGGTTTATCTGTGCTCTGTGTATTAAGCAGTGAATTGTACAGATTCTTGTACATGTTGTGGTCGCCATTTGAGTACGTTCCGTCCATGAGCTGGTCAACTACACGTTTCAGTTCCCAGTCATTAAAATAAATCTCCTGCGGATTATAGCCGCCGTTATTCTCATAGTTAATAACTTCCTCTGAGCTGAGGCCGAAGATAAATGCATTCTCCGCACCCACCTCCTGGACGATCTCCACATTCGCTCCATCCATCGTTCCCAGCGTGGGAGCCCCGTTGAGCATGAACTTCATGTTTCCTGTGCCGGATGCCTCCTTGGAAGCTGTGGAAATCTGCTCGCTGACATCTGCCGCCGCAAAGATAATCTCTGCGTTGGATACGCGATAATCCTCGATAAATACAACTTTCAGCTTTCCATTGATACTTCTGTCATTGTTGACAACATCCGCAACGGAGTTGATCAGTTTGATCGTCTCTTTTGCACGGAGATACCCTGCTGCCGCTTTCGCCCCGAAGATAAATGTTCTCGGATAGAAAGAAATCTCCGGATGTTCCTTGATCTGGTTGTACAGATACATAATGTGCAGTATATTCAGGAACTGGCGTTTGTACTCGTGGAGACGCTTAACCTGCACGTCGAAAATAGAGCGCGGATCCACGTCGATACCGTTATGTTCTTTGATATATTTCGCCAGGCGGATCTTATTCTGGTATTTGATCTGCATGAACTCACGTCTCGCATTTTCATCCTCCACAAAGGGTTTCAGTTTTGCGATCTGCGAGAGATCTGTGATCCATCCGTCTCCGATCTTGTCTGTGATCCAATCCGCAAGCAGCGGGTTTCCGTGAGCAAGGAACCGTCTCTGAGTGATGCCGTTCGTCTTGTTGTTGAATTTTTCCGGCATCATCTCGTAGAAGTCTCTGAGTTCCTGATTTTTCAGGATTTCCGTGTGGAGTTTTGCAACGCCGTTTACAGAGAATCCAGCAATGATCGCCATATTTGCCATACGCACCTGGCCGTCCATCAGGATCGCCATCTTCTTCACCTTCTGCTCATTGCCCGGATACATCTCGCGGACTTTGATGAGGAACCGGCGGTCAATCTCCTGTACGATCTGGTAAATACGCGGCAGGAGACGCGAGAACAGATCGATCGGCCATTTCTCAAGAGCCTCCGCCATGATCGTATGGTTTGTGTAAGCACAGGTCTTCGTCGTCACGTCCCAGGCCTCTTCCCAGTTCAGGCCTTCCTGGTCAATAAGGAGTCTCATCAACTCGGGAACCGCAACCGTGGGATGGGTATCATTCATCTGGATCACTACTTTTTCGTGCAGCTTGCGGATATCGCTGTGTTTCTTCTTGTATTTTGCGATCAGCGCCTGAAGGCTCGCGGAAATGAAGAAATACTGCTGCTTCAGACGGAGTTCTTTTCCTGAATAATGGTTGTCGTTCGGATAGAGAACGTCAACGATCAGCTTTGCAAGATTCTCCTGTTCCACCGCCTTATGATAATTTCCTCTGTCAAATTCATCCAGCTTGAAGTCTGTGATCGCCTTGGCATCCCACACACGCAATGTATTTACCACATGATTTCCATAACCTACGATCGGCATGTCATACGGGATCGCCAGAACGGATTCATAATTTTCCTGGATAAAAATATCCTTTCCTGTAGCAGGATCTTTCTCAAAACGGATATTTCCGCCAAAACGCACTTCCTTTGCATACTCTTCCCTGCGCAGTTCGAAGGGATTGCCTTCTTTGAGCCAGTCATCCGGGATCTCTTTCTGGTAGCCGTTCTCGATTTTCTGCTTGAACATGCCGTAGCGGTAGCGGATGCCGCAGCCGTATGCCGGATAGTTCAGTGTTGCAAGAGAATCCAGGAAACATGCGGCGAGTCTTCCCAGACCACCGTTTCCGAGAGCCGCGTCCGGCTCCTGGTCCTCGATCACATCCAGATCGATCCCCAGCTCGTCAAGGGCCTCCTTTACGTCCTTGTACGCTTTCATATTGATCAGGTTATTGCCCAGCGCGCGCCCCATAAGAAACTCCATGGACATATAGTAAACGGTCTTCGCATCCGCATCGTCATACGCCTTCTGGGCTGCAAACCAGTCGTCAAAGATCACGTCTTTGACGGCATAAGATACAGCCTGAAAAATCTGCTGAGGGGTCGCCTCCTCGATGGTTTTTCTGTACAGTGTCTTAATATTCTCTTTTACGGTTTCTTTAAATGTTTCTTTCTCAAATCTTTTGCTGAACATTGTATTATTTTCCTTCCTTTTCCACACCCATTGTAACTGCTTCACCGTTGATCTTCCACTCCTTTACATAGCCTGCCGGCTCTGCCTTTGCCACTTCATTGGCAAGCACCTCCCCGGCAATCTCACCGGCATGTTTTGTGAAGATCGCTTCTGCTTTTTCACTGCCGTCATATGTTACGCGGATGCGGTCCATCACTTCAAAGTCTGCCTCTTTTCTCATGGTCTGAACCTTGCTGATGATCTCGCGGACAAATCCTTCTTCCAGGAGCTCCGGCGTCAGATTTGTATCAAGAACAACCGTAATGCCGTTGTCATTTTCAGATACATACCCTTCGATCTGCGCGGTCTCAATGAGCAGGTCTTCGCGGAACAGCGTGATCTCCTGTCCGTTTACCTCGAGCTTGAGCGCTCCGGTCCCGTTGACTTCGTCCATTGCGGCATTTCCGTCCACGGAGTCGAGTGCAGCCTTAATGCCACCTAACATTTTACCATATTTCGGCCCCACAGTCTTTAACTGTGGTTTAAAATTATATGAAGTGAAGTCTCGTACATCTTCCGTAAATTTAACATTTTTTACATTGAGCTCATCTGCCACGATTCCCTGATAGAACTCCGGCAGAGTAAATGACGCCTTTACAAACATCTGCCCGATGGGCTGGCGGTTCTTGATATTGGATGCGTTCCTGCAGGCACGGCCCATCACGACCAGTTTCAGCACGTTGTCCATGTTCTGCTCCAGCTCGGCATCAATCTGTTCCTCATTCACCTCCGGGAACATGCACAGATGGATGCTCTCCGGCGCATCCGGGTCGATGCTGCGGACAAGGTTCTGATAAATTTCCTCCGTCATAAACGGAATCATGGGAGCTGCCGCCTTGGAGACCGTCACAAGCGCTGTGTAAAGGGTCATATAGGCGTTGATCTTATCCTGCTCCATTCCCTTTGCCCAGAAACGTTCGCGGCTGCGCCTTACATACCAGTTGCTCATGTCATCAACAAACTCCTGCAGAGCGCGGGCCGCCTCGGGAATCCGGTAATTTTCCAGATTGCTGTCCACGGTTTTCACCATTGTGTTCATCTTGGATAAGAGCCATTTGTCCATTACAGAAAGTTTGTCATACTCCAGTGCATATTTTGTAGCGTCGAACTCGTCAATATTCGCATAGAGGACAAAGAATGCATAGGTATTCCACAGCGTCCCCATGAATTTTCTCTGGCCCTCTGTCACGGCCTTCCCGTGGAAACGGTTCGGCAGCCAGGGCGCACTGTTGATATAGAAATACCAGCGGATAGCGTCCGCGCCGTATTTTTCAAGGGCTTCAAAAGGATCTACCGCATTTCCCTTGGACTTGCTCATCTTCTGTCCGTTCTCATCCTGTACATGTCCCAAAACGATAACGTTTTTGTAGGGTGCTTTATTGAAGATCAGCGTGGAGATCGCCAGCAGAGAGTAGAACCATCCTCTTGTCTGATCCACTGCCTCGGAGATAAAGTCTGCCGGGAACTGCTTCTCAAAAAGTTCTTTGTTTTCAAACGGATAATGATGCTGTGCAAACGGCATGGAACCACTGTCAAACCAGCAGTCGATCACTTCCGGCACACGGTGCATCTCTTTGCCGCATTTCGGGCATCTGATCGTCACCTCGTCGATGTACGGGCGGTGAAGCTCAATATCGTCCGGGCAGTTGCCGGACATCTCTTTGAGTTCTGCGATGCTGCCGACGGAATGCATATGGCCGCACTCACACTCCCAGATGTTGAGCGGAGTTCCCCAGTAACGGTTGCGGCTGATCCCCCAGTCCTGAACGTTCTCGATCCAGTCGCCAAAGCGTCCTTTTCCGATACTCTCGGGAATCCAGTTAATTGTATTATTATTTGCGATCAGGTCATCCCGCACCGCCGTCATCTTGATAAACCATGACTCACGTGCATAGTAGATGAGCGGCGTGTCACATCTCCAGCAGTGGGGATAACTGTGCTCAAACTTCGGCGCGTCATAGAGGAGTCCTCTTGCGTCAAGGTCTTTTAATACTTCCGGGTCGGCCTTCTTTACAAACAGTCCTGCAAACGGTGTGGATTCCGCCATATTTCCTTTTTCATCTACAAGCTGGACAAAGGGGAGATCGTATTTTCTTCCCACATTAGCGTCATCTTCACCAAAGGCCGGAGCAATATGGACCACGCCTGTACCGTCTGTCAGCGTAACATACTCGTCACAGACAACATAGAACGCCTTTTTATTCTGCTTTGCCGCAGCGTCCGCCGCGCACTGGTAAAGCGGCTCATACTCTTTTCCTTCCAGATCCGTGCCTTTATATGTCTCAAGGATCTCATAAGCCGGTTTTCCATCCTCTGCCAGCCTGCCAAGCACAGTGTCGAGCAGGGCGCACGCCATATAGTAAGTATACCCGTCTGCTGCTTTTACCTTTGCATAATCCTCTTTCGGATTCACACAGAGAGCCAGGTTGGAGGGCAGCGTCCATGGAGTGGTCGTCCATGCAAGGATATATGAGTCCTCGCCTTTTACCTTAAATCTTGCGATCGCAGAGCGCTCTTTTACATCCTTGTATCCCTGCGCCACTTCCTGAGCAGACAGCGGTGTTCCGCAGCGCGGGCAGTAGGGAACGATCTTAAATCCCTTGTAGAGCAGGCCCTTGTCCCAGATCTGCTTTAACGCCCACCACTCAGACTCGATGAAACTGTTGTGGTATGTTACATAGGGATGTTCCATATCGGCCCAGAACCCGACCGTGCCGGAAAAGTCCTCCCACATCCCTTTATATTTCCACACGCTTTCCTTACACTTGTCAATAAACGGCTCCAGTCCGTACTCCTCGATCTGATCTTTGCCGTCCAGCCCCAGCGCCTTCTCAACTTCAAGCTCGACCGGAAGCCCGTGGGTATCCCATCCTGCCTTTCTGGGCACCATGTAGCCTTTCATGGTGCGGTAGCGCGGGATCATATCCTTGATCACACGGGTCAGCACATGACCGATATGCGGTTTTCCGTTTGCTGTCGGAGGTCCGTCATAAAAAATATAGTCCGGGCATCCTTCCCGCTCTTCAATACTCTTTTCAAAAATGTGATTTTCATCCCAGAATTTCTCGACCTCTTTCTCACGGCCGACAAAATTCATATCCGTAGATACTTTCTTGTACATTTCTTTCTTCCTTTCTGCAGATTCCGGGACTGACTTCCGACTGTTGATTCCGTCCCGGCAAAGTCTTTTTGCTTTCAGCACAGAAGCCTGCTCCGGCTTGAGTAAGCCGGGCAGACAGGGATGTCCGTTAAGGGCCGTAGAGAAACGCCGGCACTTTGGCTGCGTACTTTGCAGCCCTATGTACCGCTGCATTTCTCTCCGAGCGAAAGCGTGTCCGCAGGGGACATCCCTGTCCGCCCGGCAACCTCTCAAACGGTCATTCTCCTGCCTGAAAGAAAAAAAGGCTCCCGTCCTGTAATAGGACGAAAGCCATCTCTCGTTTTACCACCTCTTACAACATACTCGGGCGCGGGAGCCCTTCATATGCGTTCCCATAACGCGGGAACTCACGTCAGTCCTTACTCTGGCGTCGCCGTCATTTCATGGACCGCGGCTCGGGAGTGATCTTCGATGATCTGTTACTGATACCGGGCTCCCACCGTTCCCGGTTCGCTGCGACGTTCACCTGATCTCTACTGTCTCCGTTATTGCCTTTTCCTGTGAAATTTCATACAGGATTATTATAATGACAAAGTCGCGGTTAGTCAAGAATTTTCGCGCCCTGATTTTTTAGCGCGCCTGCCGCAGTAAGCACGCAGTGCGGTTTTCCGAATGGCGCGGGCTGAACTGTTACTTAGCTGCAGCTGTTCACAGAGGCCGCCGGCGCCGCGGCAGGATCAGCGCCGCGGCATTTACAGCCAGAGCGTACAGTCCCAGATAGCAGGTGATCCTCACACTGTACAAACCGTTGAGATAAAAATAGGGCGGCAGGAGCCATTTCACCGGCTCCATCCCCTGAAATGAAGCGAAAACCGGACAGAGCACCGCTGACAGGAGCACGAGCACAGGCAGAAACGCTCCATACACAGCCATATTGCGGACCATCTGGCATAAAAGAGCAGAAAATCCCGCAGCGCCCAGCACCAGCAGCGCCATCCGGGGCAGTTCTCTCCACCATTCTGTAAATGTCCCGGAAATCAAAAGCCCAATATATGCTGCGGCCCCTCCCAGAACAGTCCCCGACAGAACGCCAAGCCAGCAGTACACTGGCGTCCGTCCGTATCTGACCCAATGGTACATGCCGTCCTTCCTGTCTTTTATGACGTACATCCCCATCGTCAGAGCTGTGAAAAAAACAAAAACGGACAACAGTCCCCGGACGGGAGCCATCAGGTAACTGTTCCGGCCCGGATCCTCTGACGGAGCGTCCGCGCCATAGGCAAAACGGAAAATAGATTCCTCCACTCTCTCCTCATCGTAAAGCTCGCCTATCCTTTGCCTTACATACTCTTTATCCATCTCGGAAAATCCTTCCTGTTCCAGTGCAAACTGCTCTGCGGTCAGCTCAGACAGATACGGATAGATCGTGGAGAAAAGCTGCTCTCTTGCAAGCTGCAGCTGAACCGTATCCTCATTTGCCAAAACCGCGATCAGATGTCCCTCATAAGGAAGTTCTTCTTCCCGGCCGGAGAGCCAGGCCTTCATCATGGATGTCATATCCGCCGGCAGCAGATAACCTGCATCTGCCTCCGACAGCGACACTGCCCGACGCAATTCCTCCTCCGAGTCGAACCGCACATACTCCACAACTCCCTCCATATCTTCCAGTTCATCTGCGATCCTGCCGCCCATCGGATCGTCGGACTCTTCCGCAAAGACTCCGATCTGCAGGATATGGGAATCCCCTCCCGACGCCAGTCCCATGCCGAACACCATGGCCGGGACAAGCAGCAGCACTGCCCAGAAGGACGGCTTTTTCAACATTCTTTTTGTGAGCAGAAGATACCATGTCAATCCATTCTTTATCATTACAAAATCCTCATTCTCTTCCTGTCCTCCGCACTCCCGGCGCCGGTTTTTCCGGCTACCGGCTCAGCCTCAGTCTGCGCATTCCCAGGGCCGCCGCCAAAAACAAAGTCGTCCACAGCAGCACCAGGAGCGCAATGACGGCCGCACCGTCCCCGCTGAGAACTCTCTGCAGATATTCCATCAGAAGACCGGTAGGCAGCCACGCGGAAATCTCCTGGACGGCCGGCGGGAAAAAGGACAAAGGATAAAAGCATCCCGACAAATATCCCAGGCCGACTACACAGCAAAAACTCAACAACACGCCGCTGACCAGGCTGCGGACCATCTGGCACAGGAAATACTGAAGCGCGCTGACCGCAGGGATCAAAAGCGCCATAGAAAAAAGAACTCTTATCTGCCCTGCCGCCCCCGCTCCTTCCAGCTCCGGGAGCGTCAGTCCCGCTCCCGCGGACACAGCCATCAGTACTGCCGATATTGTCAGATAACACAGCCCCGTCAGCACACAGTATGCTCCGTATTCAGACAACGTCTGCGATACAGCCCCCCTGCCTCTTACTGCGAGCATCCGCCCCAGAGAATCCTCCCGCCGGATAAAAAGATAACAGGACGCAGTGCCGAAAAACAGGAAAAACAGTAAAAGAGCCGAGCAGAAATAATAGCCCTGCACGGACAGAAACGAAGTGGAATCCGGCGTATCGATCCTGTAAATATCCGCCCGCGGCAATACAACATCAAAATACCGGAAATTCAGCTGCAGGATCTGATCATCCAGAGAATCCGTCTCTCCCTCCTGCCGGGCGAAACGGCTGAAGGCATAGATGCCGGACTGAGTTTCTGTCAGCATGACAGAAACTGTATCTGCAAGTTCACGCGCCAGCATAGTTCCCAGCCCATGCTGTGCGGTACCGGTAACAAAGGTCACCTTATAATTGTCCCCGGACATAACGGAGCGCAGAAAATCCTGGGGAACGACCAGATACCCGTTGATCTCGCGGCGCTCCAGGGCGCGCTGCGCCTCTTCCTCCGACATTTCTTCTATCGTACATGTATACCGGGAAGAATCCATCTCCTGCAGCAGAGAAATCCCGCTTTTTACAAACTCATCCTCTGTATCTCCTACAACGGCAAGCCGGATTTTCTGTCTGCCGTCATCCTCTGCCGAAGTCTTTGCCTGGATAACCGCCAGAAGCCCGACAACCCCTGTAAGAGCCAGCGTTGTTATAAGAAGGAACGGGAGCGCTCTGCACACCCGTTTGATCTGTAATAGGAAATACCTCATCCGCCGCCTCCTATAATTTTCCAACAAGATGGTGGTAATTTCCATCGTATTTATAATAGTTCAGCTTTCCGTTTTTCAGGATATACAGAGAATCGCAGATCGGAAGCTCCTGAATATCATGGGTTGTCAGCAATACCGTGCCTCCCCGGCGCTTAAACTCCAGCAGATAGCTGGCGATCCGCTCTTTACAGATCAGATCCAGCGCAGCCGACGGCTCGTCCAGAAGAAGGATTTCCGGCTGGTGTGCCACTGCGCAGCCTATGCTCAGACGTTTTTTCATGCCTCCGGACATTTTTGACACCGGAACTTTCAGGAACTCCCGGATTCCCAGCATCCCGAGCACGCCGTTTTCCAGTTCATAATTGATCTGCCTGCGGTCCGGATACCACAGACGAAGATTATCCATCGCCGTAAGTTCCTCCAAAAGGGGCGTTCCCTGGGGAACATACCCCACTGTTTTTGCATGAAAGCGGCGGTTCTGGAACAGATCCTCACCGCCGCAGAAAAATTCTCCCTCATCCCTGCGAAGCGTCCCTGCCAGGATAGACAGCATCGTAGATTTTCCGCATCCATTCTCCCCCAGGATGCCGACGCAGCTTCCCTGCGGGACATCCAGAGATATCCTGTCAAGAATCGTGCGCCGGCCGTAATGCTTTGAAAGGCTGCGAATTTGTATCAGTCTTTTCATCGTCTCTGTTCACCTACATATTATCCATGATCCAGGACAGGAATGCATTCGATCTCATCTGCGTCTCCAGACTGTCCAGATCGATCTCATCCTGATATGCTTCCATATCCCTCTCGTCTTCCGAATCATACACTGTTTCACCCTCAGGGATGGCGGGTTTGTAGGAATCTCCTGAAGCAAACGACAGGTTAAGCGTGGCAACCGGAACGTCATTGCCGGTAAGAGACAGTGCTGCCTCCTCTGTATTTTCGTCCGAGCGGAAGTCGATCTGAAGTCCATATCCCGCTATACTCGGATCCGCATCCGAGCTGATATGGAATGAGCCGTTGAGATATCCTTTTTCACCGAGCTCCACATCGTAATCCGTCATCTGGATCTGCGCCATCTCTTCGCCCATATACATAATGCGGAAGTCCCCGTCTGCAAGCTTTCCGTCTTTCGTTCCGTCTCCTTCCAAGGTAATATAATCGTCATTGCTGATATCGCCAAAACTCAGTTCGTAAGCATATGCCCCGTCTTTTTCCGCCATATAGCTCCTGTAAAATTCCTGGCGGTCACCGTCGTCGGAAACAGTAAATGTCCGGCCGATAATATTGCCGTCGCCGTCCACCCATACTTCCATCTCAAGCGCCGCTGAATCCGGTATGTCCTCTTCCCGGGCATTTTCCAGCGTAATTGTCAGCTCATCCATAAATTCCTCGTAAAACTGCTGCCCGTCATCCTCTGCATATGGGTAGGGCGCCGCCATATAATCGCCCAGCTCTACCAGTAAATCTTCCAGATCCTCGTCCGTCTGCATCATCTCCATCAGCTCGACCGCCATATCTTTCAATTCCTGTCCCTTCGTGGTAACCGTCAGAAGGGTGGCATCCTGGGTAATATCTCCTACGGTCAGCTCCGTGTCCTCCCGTTCAACGTCAACCGCATGATCCAGCATCACATCAAGATATTTCGGAAGAATGTCCGTGATATCGCTTAAACCGGGAGGAGAAGACAATGTCAGCAGAGCGCCGAAATCTCCTGTTTCTGCATATGGACTGAGCTGAATGTATGACTCGGAAAGTTCCGGGAACTGCAGATACATATCGCCGTTTTCCTCATCAACCACCGTGTTGGCGCTGATCACACTTTCATCTCCGGAATACAGAGATACCAGAGCCCCTGCCGCTCCGTCCTCCTGTCCCGTAGTCATACGGATCTCCAGATCGCCCAGGGCATCTGTCTCCGCCTCAGAAATATAGCCTGTCAGTCCCAGCATGGCAACCCCTGCGTCTTCCAGCTCTATACTGGCGGATATCTCATTCAGATCGTCTCTGGACGCCGTATTGGAAAGCGCATCCAGTTCTTTTTCAATATAAGCCTCCTCTACGGAACGGTAATATTCCTCCGGGCTTGATACCTTCGAGCGGAAGAAATTGCTCTGAGTAAAGGCAAATGCTCCAATCCCGGCTGCAGCTACAACCACTACGGCAGCTACAGGAATGATCACCTTTTTCCCTATCTTCTTTTTTCTGTGCGGCGGCTGACCTGCGTACGGTCCTGCCTGCTGATACCCTTCTGCATTCACTCCAGACTCCTGATAGCCGCCCCGGGCTGAATTCGGTCCCGCGCCCTGTGTTTCAGGAGTGTTCTCTGTCTGTGCGCGTCCCCAGCCTCCGGCAGACTGACCCGTCTCCTGTCCATATGTATCGGCGCCAGGCGCCGCTGCCGGGGTTCCGCAGCGGGGACAGAACTTTTCGCCCTTCTGAATCTCACTTCCACAATTTCTGCAAAACATTTTCCCTTCCTCCTCTTCTTTTTATACTTATCCTGCAAAATATTTTGCAAGGATCGCATCATATGTGCCGTCTGCTTTAATATTTGCCAGGCCGGTGTTAAACAGTTCCAGAAGTTCCCTGTTATCTTCGTCCATGACTGCCAGTCCGTAGGGCGCCGGCTCACTTTCCATTCCCTCAGGGACGGCAAGCGCAAGTCCTCCGTCTCTGACAGCCGTCTCTATGACCGGTTTATCCTCCACACATGCCGCGCTGTTTCCAAGAAGAACATCCTGATACATAGTGGGAGAGTTTTCATATACGATGAGCGTAAATCCATATTTATCCTTCAGACTGTCGGCAAAATCTGCCCCGGCAGTACCATTTTTTACAGCTACAGTCTTCCCTCTTAAGTCTTCATACGACGAAACACTGCTTTCTTCTGCCGTCACAAATGTCTGTGAACTTTCAAAATAGCCATCCGAAAATATCCAGCCCTCTTCCATTCTGTCCTGACTGATGGTAGCCCCTGACATAATAGCATCCGCCTGCCCGGAGCGAACTGCCGATACGGCGGCATCCCATCCCAGAGGCTGAAATTCATAATCAAACCCCTGGTCTTTGGCAACTGCGGCAATAATATCCACATCAATGCCCGCGAGCTCATTGTTCTCATCCCGGTATACAAAGGGCTTAAACTCTGTATCTGCCGCGATGACCCATATTTTTTCTTGGGGTTCACCGGTCATCTTCGGCCCTGCACTACAGCCGCAGGCCATTACGGTGCACAGGGCTGTCCCCAGAGCCAAAACGCGTCCTTTTTTCACCGCATTATCCTCTCTTTCTCCCTCCCCGGGGTCTTCTGCTGTGTTTTTTTTCTCTTTCAAGTCTCTTCTGCTGTCTCCTGCGGCGTATCATCCTGCGCTGTTTTTTTCTTCTGCGTGCAGCCAGAACTGCAGCTGCTCCCACGCAGAGAAGAACAACCCCTGCCGCACTGATACCGATGACTGCCTTTACGCGCAGGGACATGGAACCGTCTTCCTGTCCGGCCCCTTTCTGTCCGTCGTGATCTGGCTCAAGTCTGGTGGTATAGCCGGTGGCCGACTCTATATATTCCGATGTGAGAACGACCTCCGCACTTCCCACTTCCTGCCCCTGATACCGGTAAACCAGCTTACCGGCCGCCTGTTTTTCGTCGCTGACTATGATCTCTGTATCCAGATCGTCAAGCTCTATCCCCGCCGGAAGGACCACATACGGCTCAGACATTACATATTCCCGAACCTCTTCAGGCCTCTCCGCCCCGGATATACTGACTTTTGAAAAATTACCGTACACATAGTCGAACATGGCGCGTGTATCTACATAGGAATCCGTTCCGTAATCATAAAGAACAACCGCTGCAAGACGCATCTGACCGTTATCCGCCATTGTTACAAGAGTCGTTCCGGCGCTGTCCGTATATCCCGTTTTCCCGCCGATGCAGCAGTCATAGTAATAGTAGTTCCCTTCCCAGAGCATTCTGTGATGCTGCTCAAAACTCCTGGGTTCCGGATCAAGGTTCGTAGGCTCCATCGTATAGTTCAGCGTCTCCATGATATCCAGCAGTTCCTGATGCTTTGACACTTCAGATGCGATCAGAGCCATATCATGTGCGGTAGTATAATGCTGCTCGTCGGGCAGGCCGTTGGCGTTCGTCCACTGGGAGCCGGTGCAGCCGAGTTCTGCAGATCTTTCATTCATTTTCTGAATGAAAGTATCGTAGCCCCCACCCATCTTTGTACCTACATTTTCCGCTATCGCATAAGCCACCTCGTTTGCCGAAGCCAGAAGGAGCGCATACATGGCGTCCTTCATACTTATGATCTCCCCCGGCTTCATCCCGATATTGGCATGGTCGTATTCCAGAAATGATATGCTGTCCTCCGTAAACGTAACTTCGTCTTCAAAGTCTCCATTCTCCAGCGCAACCAGCGCTGTCAGAAGCTTTGTGATGCTGGCCGGATATAGCCTTTCATCGATGTTCTTGCCATATAATATAGCGCCGCTGTCCATATCCATGACGATCGCAGCTTTGGCATAAACTTTCGGCCCTGCCGGCCATCCCTCCAGGCTGTCCGTATCCGGCAGCGTCTCATAAGATGTCTGCCTGATCTCTTCCCATGTATCTGCGTATACTGATACAGGAAAACTGAAGGCGGCACATGCCGTAAGTACTGCTGCCAGAATGGATCTCCATAACTTTCTCATTCCGGTTTTAACCTCCGTATTTCAAGAGTGCCCATAAAAATCTTATCTTATTATAAGCATAACGGGCGGAAGTTGCAACCGGAGCAGGTAAATTTCAGTTTTAAACGGTAAAAATATATTTGCCTGCCATATACCAATGAATTTCTAAGA
>ERZ1643250.871-NODE-871-length-29034-cov-12.301253_pt1 | contig 29034 bp, 29 predicted proteins | sample MGYA00579262_ERZ1643250 | MGnify/ENA primary metagenome ERZ1643250 (study PRJEB29033, sample SAMEA4952265) | chicken gut metagenome | biome: Broiler Chicken; feature: Gastrointestinal Tract; material: Caecum | place: Ireland | collected 2018 | study: Broiler... | reverse complement strand
TAGAATGGTTAATTCTGTCGGTCTTAGGTTGGCTATTTCAAGCGGGCTCTAACAATGGTAAGTCGTTTAGAACGTCAAAGATAGGATATGGGTTGCCATTTTTCGATTAGGAAGATTTAATAAAAATACTATTAGTACACAAGACTCATTTTTAGTCTTACAGCCATGGTTTCAAACAGTAATTATGATGATTATATGTAAAAAGCATTAATCAAAACAAACAGATCCTTTGCTCTTACGGCTATTTGAAGTGGCGAAGGATCTGTTTGGTTTGCAATCTAAAGGCATTTGTGGTATGCTGATATTGTAATTAATATTGTATTTGTCCGTAGACTGAACTGCTTCATTTTCCGGAAGCAGTAGGGTGCCATGCAGATGTGGCATGGGATTACGGGCATTTTTTATGTCATCGCATAAAGCGGTGACTTTTTTTATGCCAGGAAAGGAGAGAGAAATGGAAAAAGGATGTGTAAACAACATGGCGGAATGGTTTTGTCTGCTGCCTGAAACGGCGATGTTTTTGACACCGCTGAATGGAATCGACGAGTATGAAACCGATGATCCCGCCAAGTATCTTCAGAAAGAGAAGAAGATTGTTTCCTTACGGAGAAGGAAGAAAAAAAAGAATGCATTCACGAAGGACCAAACGCTGGAATGCATACGGCCAACATGGGAGAAAACCATATCCTGTGTATCCAAACGTATCGGGGAAGGGATACAGGATGAGTTTATGCATCAAGTGGAACAGTTTGGCCTGGATGGCGCCTGTAGGTGGCTTTTGGCACAGCTTCCGCACTTGCCGGGACTGGAGATTGAGGAAGTTGCGGATTCCCAAGCAGGGGCCCTAATTGATTGTTGCGCAAAAATATTGCCAGGCGAAAAGACGTATAAGGGGACACCCGCCGTTATTAAAATCCATGCGGATGATTACCAGGGGCTGGAATATTATACGGCGGCCAATGCTACGCTGGCTGGCAGATACCATAAAGGCCGATGGAAACTGCGGCGTGTGAAAATGCAACCATTATTGCTTGCTGATTTCAAAAAACTGGTGTCGGAATTATATCTGCGCAATTATCTGGTGGGTCTCTTACAAAAGCTTCGGCTGGAAAGCGGCAGCATGGCGTCATATCTGGAACGGAGTGAAGTTGGCAGATTGTTTCGATGGCGGTTTGACAAATCTTTACTTAGCCGGATCGATGCACAAAGCCTTGAAAAATCAGAGCTGCCATATCTTGGAAAACCGGACGAAATAACGGAGAGCGAAGAGGCGTTCTACAGGCTTATTATGGACAACCAGGATCCCAAAGGGATTGGACTTACACTGAGCTGCGGCCAGTTGGATGATGCCTTCCAGTTGCTAAAAAAGGAGTATTTACGAAAAAAGGAAGAGGAGAGGCATGCCAGAATTCTTTCCGGGGATTACGCAAGATCATTTCAGACCAAAAAAAATATCCCGGAGAAATGCCTCCGAGCAATGGCATCCAGCGGATTCAACAATTATTTTGGTTATGTCGAATTCGATGAAGAGTGCGACCTTAAGCTGCTTCCGGAGCTTTACCGGGAATATGAAGCACTGGCGGAAACGATCGGAATCCCGGCGTATCCGGATGCGTCTTTGAGATTTCGGAAATTGGGCAATCATCATGCCATAGGCTTATATTATCCGGGACTCGCATGTTTATGTGTAGACCTCAGACATCCGAATTCTATGGCGCATGAAGTAGGCCATATGATTGACTACCACTGTGACCACATTTCTGAAAAGAGCAGCTTCATTGAAGTCTATGATTGCTATGCCTCCCTGTTAAAAGATGCGGCGAATACCACAGAAGATTCTGCCCTAAAAGAGCGTTTAAAAGGAAGAGGAAAATATAACCTCTCCTATTATCTGCAGGCCACAGAGGTGTTTGCCAGATGCTTTGAGATGTATTTGATAAGGTATATGAAAATAGACAATTCACTTTGCAAACCTGCTTTCGGAGTGGAATATCCGGAGGACGATATGCTTAACGAATTAGTAAAAATCTTCTATATGAACTTATTAAAAACATTGAGGGAAGAGGTGCCTGATGATAAAAAAGGACGGGAAATACCGGAAAGAGCTGTATTGTAGCCAGATCCAGGAGCTGGCAGATGAGGAGAGCGTCGTTGAAGTCTTCCTGTTGGACAGTGTGAGATATTGCTCATCCAGCAGGCAGGCAAAATGGCTGGAATTAAAGTTAAAGGATAGCAGTGGATCCATTTCGGCCCGCGTGTGGGGTGAAAACATACGAATGGAGTACCAAAAGCTGGAAGGAAACCTTGTGGTCGTATATGGAAAAATACATTTCTATATCGGCCGGCCGGAACTTATCGTGGAGCTGTTACAGGAAGTGCCAGCAGATGCCGTTGAACTGCAGGAGATTATCCTCCAGATATCCGATGAAGAGGCAGAAAAGCTGGAATTATCCATCGAGACAATGATTGGGAAAGTGCAGGATGAGGGTATCCGGCAGTATGTGAGCATGCTCCTGAATCGGGAACGATTGGAAGAGATGCGAAACCTGCCAGTTCATGTAAATGGCCATCACAATTTCCGTGGAGGATTGCTGGTACATACATTCGAGGTGGCATTTGGGGCATATTATCACGCAAAAGCAGTGAGCCGGATCCGGACGCAGTATATGGATCTGGATTTAGTCGCAGCGGGAGCCCTGCTGCATGATATCGGAGTCTTTAACATGGTCGGTTATAAAGGTTACAGTTACTGCCGAAAACCGTTGGATGCTTTTATGGAGCGTACGTCAGGATATGAGTTATTATACAATGCAAAGAAGAACTGCATTTCTGACGAAGTGTTCGCACATCTTTTGCATATCATTGAGTCGTCCCATAGTGATGACGGAACCTCGCCTAAAACCATGGAGGCCATGACAGTAAGAGCCGCGAATCTGTTATCCATTGAAATAAAAGGATTGGAGGACAGTTTCCGGAGCGCGGATCAATACCGGAACGGAGCTGCATATACCTGGTCTAAAATCTTAGGACGGGAAGTATACCGGTTGAAAAGGGGTGATACGCCATGCGAGTCGTAAAAGAACGGACGATGGCCGAGATCGAAATCCTCAAAAAAAGTGAGCCGAGAAATGTTGCATTCATCGGAAAGCCGGGACTAAATAAACTGGAACTGGCGAAAGAATTAGTAGCCGGCTGGCTGGATACACAGGAGGACGCACTGGATCTGCATCCCGATTACCTGTATATTGAACCATCTGACGGATCTATCCGAACCGAGCAGGTGGAGCTGATACGAAGAAAAGCACAGATCTGCCCGCATGGTGAAAAAGCGGTTTGTCTGGTGAACGGTGCAGAAGCTATGAGCACGGACCTGCAAAATAAGTTGCTGAAGGTTTTAGAAGACTCGGACAAGGAATTGGCTGTCGTTTTTGTATCAACCAAAGATCTGCTGGAAACGGTCATGTCAAGGTGTATGGCCGTGCGCTTTTGGCCCATGGGGCTTGAGGAAATGCATGCATATTATCAAAAACCAAGTGTGGCAGCGCTGCTTGCTTCCGATGGATGCCCAGGAATCTATGATGCCATTTTGTCAGATGGCGATTTCTTGGTATACCTGGAGGGCTTTTATCAGGCGATGTGTGGATTCCGGGAGCGTGAGCAACTGAAACATCTGCTCCGGCTTACGCATTCCTTGAAGGAAAAAGACCGGGAGTATCTTCCGGAGAAATTTAATTCATGGGAACTGACAGCATTTCTAAATCTGTTAAAACATCTCTATTGGCAGATTATTATGCAGCAATATGATTTATCTGGTTATCCATGGATCTCGGTGCGGAAGATAAAAGACTGCTATCGTTTCGACGAAGCGGAAGCATGCTATTACGCATGTCTGGAAGCTGCCGAACAAAGTAAAAGTTACTTTTCAAAAAATGATTTTTTTGATTTGCTTATGAAACTGGTTCCAACAGCTTAGAAAGGAGAGAATTGTGAAATTTATTGATGTTTTTGGAGAGAAAATAGAGGTTGTGGTTCGCAAGGTGTCCTACGCTGATAACGGGTCTCTTGCAGTGTACCTGTTTTTGGATAAAACCTATGACTATGAACCATATGCACTGCTTACTGTAAATCTGCAGGAATCTGATGAAAACGAAAAGGATGAAGCATACCTTGATACAAACAATCTTCCTTATGCAGAGACATTTGTGAAAGAGTACGGCCTGGCTGCTCCTACAGGACGCGTGGCTTATAGCGGATTCTGCAGGTATCCGTTATATAAATTTGATCTTGCACGTTTAAATGAACTGGAGATAGAGGGAAGAGAAGGGGAAACAAAGACATGATCTATAATGAGGTAAGACCGCGGAATTTTGATGAGGTGAAAGGCCAGACTCTGATTGTCGAAAATATTCGCAATCAGTCGAAAAGGGATCAGTTCTTTCCCGTGATAATACTTTGCGGACAATATGGGTCAGGCAAGACGACTATGGCTCGGATTATTGCGATGGCAGCCAATTGTGAACAGAAAGATGCAAATGGGAATCCCTGTGGAACATGTGACTCTTGCCGCGCGGTATTGGAGCATAGCACAGATGGGATCATCGAGATCGACGGCGCATCCAATAATGGGGTAGAAGAAGTCCGTAAATTACTTGCCCAGGCCACAACGCTCGGGATTTTTAAGCATAAGATTATTGTGATCGATGAGGCACATATGCTGACCCGCAATGCGTTCAATGCGCTTTTGATCACTCTGGAAAACCCTCCTTCCCACTGCATTTTTATATTGTGTACAACGGATAAGGATGCATTGCCCAATACCGTGATTTCCAGAGCCCCTGTATTTACCTTCGGAAAGATCCCGGATCAGATTATCAGGGACCATATCATAGAAGTCGCAGAGCAAAATGAAATCGCAATTACTGGGGATGCAGCCGGGCTTTTAGCCAGATATGCAGATGGCGCCATGCGCAATGCCCTTCAGATGTTGGAGCAGATGGCAATGCAGAAAAAAGATGGGACAATTACAGAGCAGGACGTCATCCGCGTTCTTGGACTCAGTTCCATAGAGCAGAGAGGTAATTTTTTGGAAGCATGTCTTGCCGGTGACGTAAAAGGACTCTGCAGTAGCCTACAGGAATGCGAGAGCCAAGGTATGGCATTGAAAACCTTTGTGAACGATTCTTTGCCAATGGCAACAGACCTGTTGCTTTTGCTGGCAGGGAGCCATGTGGTTGGATCTGCTTATTATCTGGAAACCCTGAAACATCTTTCTGAATACGGTGAAGGGGAAGCGGGTAAGTTATGCCGTCTTTTAAGCAAAATGACTGGTGATCTTAGTAAAGAACGTATTGTGATTGATGCTCTGGCAGTTTTTCGCCAGGAGCAAGTGAGAGGTACAACGATTTATCCGGAGGAAGATATTATCCGGAACAGAGTAGCAGTTCCTGCTGAGAGTGCACCCGAGGAAGATCAAAAAGGAAAAGAAAAACCGGATTTTTCATCCGGATTCGAACGGGTACAAGAAGAAACGATTCCTTTTGAGGAGCCCAAAACAAATGATCCGGAAATTTCACTGGACGATGAAATGTCTGGCTTTGGCAGTATTTTTGAATTTGGGAATCTTGGCGGATTTACTGGCCTTGAGTCTTCAAAAAGAAAGGCAAAAGGATCTGACTTAAAAAATATGCCATCCTCGGTAGATTTACTTTCTGAAGCATCAGCGGAGACAGAAAGTCTGCCAAATGCGAATGCCCGGAAGGAAAAAGAAGCAGGACCAGAAAAGGATGTGATGCATGCGGACTTTGACGCGGCCCTCACGGATGGACATCAGGAAAAGGATTCTGCAGAGGAGGATGCGGCGAATGAAGAGGAAGTTTTATCTTGGGAGGAAATGGCCCAAAAAGGACTTGTCCCGTCAGAAGTCACGTTCCCAACGTCAGAAACCGCGGATAGGGTTTATGAAGAACTAAGTATCAGGAGGGCCCAGCAGCAGTCGGAAATGGAAAACACTGTTCCCAACCAACTGGAAGAAGAGGTGGAGACCAACATCCTTTCTCCTCACACCAGAGCTGACCTCATTGACGCCAATCATGAATTGGAAGTGCTTCTCAAAAATCCTGGCTTCAAAATGGTATTTCAGAATGCCAAGGTCGTGAATAAGGATTATCAAATCTATCTGGTTTACGATATGAAGCGCTACTGCATCGCATCGGAAGCGTTCACACTGAAAAAGAAGGGCGTTCATTCTGTAATGGCCGGAGATATTTGATTTTAACAGTCTTCAGAGAAAACGAAGGGAGAGGAGGCGCGGAGAAATTATGGATATAACGCGAAGAATGGAGAAAGACCGAAAAGGTACAGATCTGACAAAGGATATGATGCTTGCACTGGAACTTGTTTTGTTACAGTATCCGCAGCTTCTGTCCATTGAAAGCAGGATCTGGAAGAAGAAACTTCTGGATTGGTGTAAGGAATATGATCTGCATACTGCGCCTTTAGAAAGGAGAGAATATCTTGACGAATTAAAGAGATACGTCAAAAAGAAAGTAGAAGAGCAGTACCGTGCTTATCTATAGTGTTTATTGAAAGTTGTATCCCCAAATTGGCATCCTTATTATTAAGGAGCCAATTTGGGGATCGAGCCACCCTTTTTACGGATGGGGGAGTACTTAGTCATTCAATTCTTTTTTTGAGTAAATGCGGATCTTTGGAATGCTCCGCCTGCTTGATATGCTTCTAGAAGTGTTTCAAGCATTTGTGGTGTTACTGTTCTATATCGTAAATAATACTCTAAATTTTTAACAAATTCGAAATACGATAACCGTTCACTTTCTATAATAATAACGTTTGTATCTTCCCCTCTTAAAAAGTCCAACAAATATGATGCAACAAATTTCTCATTTACAAAAGCTCGATCTATATCTTCTAACGAATCTTCAATGATTTGCAAAGGTTTCCGTCTTAAGATCCAGTAAGCAGTATAGGCACGAATCTTGAGATGATTTATAGCTTCAATATGATGAAAATTCTTTAATCTATGTACATCGGCAAAATAATCAACTACTGCCTGATTTAATACACTTTCCGCAATAGTCACTTTACCTACATATTTATGTCGTTTGATAAAAGCATCCAAATACTCATATAAAGTCTCGTATCGTTTCTCTATTTTTTCCTTTCCAAAATCAGCTATTATTTCACTATAATCATAGCTTTTATTCTTGATCGCCATTGTATGCCCTCACCTCACATTCTTTAATATCATCATATGCAAAAGATTGCAAAAACCGTTTGTATTTTTGCAAATCTTTTGCTTCTTGACTTATTGTATAATCTGTAGATGTATTTGGTAAAATCACCTTTCTTATTTTCCCCCTTTCTAATAATGTAATAAACTTTTCTGCACTATTTCGACTTTGCATAACTGTTTTCACCTCATTCAAATCAAAGTGTCTATGTTCCCATTAAACTCTCTGTTTGAATTCTCCTCCAATAATTTCATACGAGTTTCCACTTGGTTGCTATTACATTTGGGCCTATTCTCTTGCTCTAAGTTTGCGGTCTTATTTTGGGCCCTCCTTTTATTCCCAAAGATCATTCCCTTTTTGTTTACCTTCTCGTAAATAAGATTAGTTATTGTTTCGGCAGCAATAGTTTGCTGAGCCAAACACTGTGACAAATATTGTAATTCTGGCAACTGAGAGTTGTTGATACCTTTATATACAATATCATGTGTACACTCTCCCCACGCTTCATCTAATATTGTGCGTAATTGAATTTCTATATACTTACCATCAACATTTACCAGATAATGCATACTGTTATATCCTTCATCTGATAATCTGAAATCGAAAATATCTTTTCCTATTTGCTCATAAAACATTCGATCCTGTTGATTCCTATAATACACTTTAGGTTTTTCAGCAACAAAGGCTTTGCCTTCATTGGATTTATAGTCTTTCACAAAATCATGTAGATACCACTCATCTCCTTTATAGTATCTACTCCAAAGCCATTCATGTACCTGTTGCCACTGTTCTCTATAACGAATCAAAATACGAATACCACTTATATCCGTTATAATTTTATAGTAATTATTAGAATCTAAACTACGATATTTTTCTATATCATAATCTTCTTGGACTTCTTTAGACAAAAACGCTTTCTTTTTAACAATCTTCACCAATAAACTATCTACTTTTTTCACTCGGAATCGTGCAGAGTGTATTCCCTTTGATTCGCTGTCTTTTAATATCTCTAGTATCTCCTGCTGTACAATTGCTTCGCAATATTTCGAATATTCTTCATAATGAGTTCGAATTTCTTGAAGAGTATTCCACAAATTAGGGTCTATCTCTTTGGCATGGTTATACTTTTCAGTAAGTGAATGGGATTTTACAAATTTCTCTTCTGAAATGGTTTTCTTGGTTGCCATAACTTTATCTCCTTAGTTAGATATGTCCATTATAGCATATTGGTAACAATTTACAAATGTTTTTTATGTATAGCCACATATCACGCCTTTCTTTCCCATCAAACTGGATGATGTATTTCATTTGTGTAATGCTTAAATGAATCAGATACGATACATGGAAGAGCTTTTCGCTGATCAATTTAGTAAGGAACATACCCATATAATAGGAAAGAACACTTTTTCTGACAGATCCAGGCATGCGAGCGTAAGATAATATCGCGGCATACCACAAGTAATGATCGCATGGAGCAGATCTTCTGATGAGAACACAAACTCCTTGATGCTTCGTCCTTCACGATCTTCAAAATATTTTTAATAGTTTTTTCCAGGCTTTAATTCCATTGTATGATTCCTCTTTTAATGATTCCCTTAGTATAGGATGTTTGCGCGAAGGAATCAATATCCGTTATGAACAATATGACCAGGCATTTCACCATTTTATGTAATTTGTCCTACAATTAATTGCATAAATATTATAACAAATGCACAATATGTGAAAGTTTAAAATAAAAAAATGCTCCATTCCACTTTTCCGCAAAAATAAACACAATGCCCCTATTAAAATTCCTCACATGTCCTTTCTCTTAACTACTCATCCCCCTTTCATCACAGAGAATTGTTCCCACGAAAGTAGAACTTGCCATCTTTTCATTTCTCTAACGCACATATTGTGCAATTAATTTTAAAATTATGCAAATTCTATTGCATTACTTCTGTTCTTGCCGTATAATTCAATCAGGAACTCTATTTGCCACGTTGGGAGGAATATAATGGACTATCGTGATTTGTTATCAAAAGAGGTATATCCTTATCTTTCAGAAGAAGAGCAGTCTTTTATCCTAGATACGTTTCTGTTAAAAAGGATTTCTATGGACTCCAAAAAGAACATCTTATATATTTTGGGCAGCTTCTCGAATCACCTGAAAAAGCCGCTGTTTGAGATCACTCAACGAGAAGTTCCCGATTATCTCGAGCACATGAAGCAAAAAGTTGCGAAAAAAGAATGGAAAAAAGAATATGCTGCCTGCATTTTCTCAGAACTAAGCAGGTTCTACGATTTTGCCGTTGCCCGTGGGAAGGTGGAAACAAATCCTTTTGGGTCATTTACCCCGCCTTATAACGCGATCCGATCTATCGATCCGGCCAAGCTTCCAACTTACGAAGCAGTGGACAATCTTTTTTCTGATTTGTCCGGCCAACCTGAATTATACCTGGCCGCAACGCTCGCTTTCCGTATGGCATTGCCGCTCCGGGAGATTGTGGGTCTTAAAAAGGATCAGGTGTGTGTGCAGAAGGGCGAGCAGGATCTATACCTCCGGGTAAAACGCGGCCATAAAGAAGATGCGCTCGAACAGTTTTTATACATTCCTTCCGATCTTTATCCGCTCCTGGACGAAGTCGGGGCGCTTCATCCTACCTGTCCCTACTTTTTTTATTCCACACATGGCGGTGGCTCCATAACCAGGAGTGGCCTGCAGCACCGGCTGCAGCGTTCCCAAAGAGATCCTTCCCACGCGATCTCCTTATCCGATCTTCGGTCATTGTCCATATACCTCATGATGGTCTGCCAGATTCCAGTTCCGGAGATTGCGGAATATACGGGAGTAAAAGGTGCCTGGCTTGTCCGATACGACCGCATTGCACCTGAATTGCGGCTGGAAGCTTCGCGCTTCGTAAACTTGCGGTTAGAGCCACGGATTCGATCATGGTAGAAACTGTATTCTGATTTAAAACTTCCCGGCAAATGCTTGCGGAACAATCTGGCGATAGCCATGAGTAGATACACAAATATATTCGCCTTAACAACGAAAAAGGCTCTGTCCCATCGTGCCCACCATGATAATACGGTCTTTTATGGCAAGGAACACATTGACCAGCTCCCGCTTTGCCGCGAAGGATTTGAAAGCAGATGCTTTTCGGATTCAGGATACAAAGATCAGTATTATATATGAAACCAATGACAAGGGCCATCTGTTTATAACAAAATATGGATGAAAAACTGAGCAGAAAGAAAAAACACTTGGACCATCTGATAAAAAAGATTTTCGCAAGCATCCGCCAGGAATCCAGTGCGGAAACGGACAATCGTGCTGTGGTCGGGAGCTTTCTGCCCAGCAAGCATCCACATAAAGTTAATGTCACGTCTGCATGCTGTTTCAATCTTTCGTGATGAATAAATGCTTTGGGAATACGCATAGGTAAGGATCTTGAACATGGTCTTTGGGTCCATTGCGGGATTTCTGCCTTTGGCAGAGTAAGCCTGATACAGCAAGCTGTAATCTAATTCCTCCAGTTCGTGGCTGAGCAGTCGGACAGAGTCATCATCAGGAACCAAACCTTCCAAATTTAATAGCAAAACCAGTTGATAAGGCTCGCCGAATTCGGTATAATTTTTACGGTATTTTGAATTACTGGACATAATTAATTATACCATGGATTACGGGCTCTTCGGGGTCCGTTTTCTGTTTTTAGACACAAAAAGGGAACCATTGCTCCATAGATGATTTTCATCTACTTTGCAACGGCCCCTTGTGTGCCTAACAGGTGATTGGGAAATGTGTGAGATAATTGGTTGGTAAGTGTTCGAAATATATGAATGCAAATTGCGCAATAATTAATAAGTATAAATATAATGTGCTATTGACAAGTTATATAGTTATGTGTAAAATTAAATTAAATAGATAAAAAATCTGAAAAGCAGGTATATTAACTAAAATTAATAGTATATGAGAACATTAAAGATCTTATTTATAGAGGAATGCACAGTATATATCAGTTTATAAATATTCTGTTTAAATGTGTAGACGATATTGGAGATAAGTATAATACCGATATGAAAAAGAGAAAGATTATATTTTTAAGAGGAATTTTGTGTACCTTTATAGTTGCATTGGTTGTTGTATTTATAATTATTAAAATGAAGGGGATTCATTTTCTTTGTGGAAGCGTTACTACAACATTTTCGGATATAGAATATGATGATGGGACATTTTTAATAAGAGCAGATAACGAATTATATATGGATCCGTTTTTAGATATTAATGGTGTAAAATCTAACTACAAAGTAACAATAAAGGAAGGAGACTCTGTATGCGCAGTTTGTAAAGTTAGTTCAAAAGAAATATCTCCGAAAACAATAAGGATATATTTTATTTTCCGATTATAAATCAACTTTTATAATAGGGGTGATACCATTGGTCTATTCAAAATGTAACTGTATTTAACGATCATTTTGGAGGAAAGTGTATGAAGAAAATAAATAAGATAATTTGTTTATCGATGGTTGCTAGTTTGCTCTTTTCATCATATGTATATGCGGAAGAGGCTGATAATGAGAAGCAAATATCAATTCCTGATAGTTTTACAATGATTGAATATGATTATGAAACCGGAGAAGAAAAGGAAGTAACCTATCAAACAGATACCAGTCTCACTGATACATCACAATTTCTTAGCCCAGTTGAACCATATTCTATTATTGGTGATGATGAAAGAGAGCCATTGGATTTTCCTGATTCTTTACCCCTATCTGCAATTGGTAAAATATATATTACCGGAGCAAATGGAAAGCACTATGTTGGAACAGGATTTCTAGTTTCTGACGATCTAGTACTTACAGCGGGTCACTGTTTAAAGAACTCTGAAATGGGAGGGAATGCCACTGGATTTGAGTTTAAATCTGGACTATATCCAAATGGTGCTTATAGAGGATCGGCAAATGCATATAGAAGTTATATACCCAGTCAGTGGGAAAATGGATATAATTCTGATTGGGACTGGGGCTTACTAAGGTTGGATAGTCCTTTGGGTTCTTCAATCGGATATCTGAATTGTACGACTGGACCGTCAACTCCTACAGGAAGACAGTGTGAAATAATGGGTTATCCAGAAGATTGGGTAACAGGCCAATATCAAGGGACTACTCAAGTTGTTGGGTTTGGCACTATTATGGCAAGTTCACAATACAAGATTTTCTATGATGCGGATACTACTGGCGGGATGAGTGGGGCACCAATCTTTATTTCAAATACTCCTAATATGTCAGTATCTGGCATTCATACAAATGGAACTGGACTCACACAGCCATTTAACTCTGGTGTAAGGATTACCTCTGCAATATTAACTGTAATAAGTCAAAAAATATAAAGTGCTCTATAAAAACGTCCACATTATATGAACACAAAACAAGAGCATTTGTGGGGGATTGGCAATCTACTATAAACGGGGAGAGAATTGATAAGAGCCAAAGAGTTGACTATCATGCTGAGTGACAAGTACATGCGCCAAATTCGAATTCTGCCGCCGTTTTACTCCCCAAAGTATGATTTAAAGTAACATTCCAAGTACATACTAAAGAAGAATTTTTAATACAAAACAGCTTAGGTTTCTTTACAAAGGCATAATCATAAATTACAACAAAAACCGAGCCAACCTACACTAAAACGTCGCCTTTTTCAAGGAAAAGGCGGCGTTTTTTTATGGCCCGATTTTGGAAAGGAGTGGTGCTGACTTAATACTAAAACGAAAGGGGGAATTATTAGCTGTCCGGGCCGGGAGGTCTGGCCTTTTTTCAGTAACCGCCAAATAATACCGCGGTAAAATTAAAAATTACCCCTGCTCTTTGCGAGTTGGAGTAATTCACTATCATTCACATGCGATTTTTGATAGATTGGAGTTTTTCACTCCATGGTGCCAGCTCCGCAAGCCGCCCGCAACTGCACATTCCCCATTCATATCACAAAAATATATACAGATATGGCCGATTGGAGCAATCTAGTCGGCTTTTTCCATGCCTGAGAAGAGTACAGCCTCCTTTAAATAGTCAGCGAGAAAGAGTATAAGATAACCAAAAAGGCTCTTGAACGCTTAAATGCGGATTGCCGCACAGGTACGAAATCTACGTGAAGCAGATGACTCCCTTAAGCGCTTCATCCAGGGCAATTGAAAGGCTCACTGCACCCAGCATTCCGCAATGATCTGTCTGTTAATACACGCATATAAAAGGAGCTGTTTGGATGCCCCTTTTAGTAATGAATTTTTCCAGATATTTAAGCGGGTCAAATTTCTGTCCAACCTGAAGAACGGGCAGACCAGGAAAATGGACACACTAATTCTGCCGAATAACTGCTCTGCTTGTCCATTACTGCAGAACATATCCTATTCTCTCATTCACGCAACAACGCCCTCATTTGGCTATTAACCACACCTTTTAACAATACCGAAAATTCCTTCCCACTCTCAAAGTAGCTCTTTAATATGCTCAGGAAATCTTCGGTAGGCATCCCTTCAGGGGTCTCGGCCTTAAGTAAAGCATCTAACAGATTTTCACATTCTTTTTTCTGGTTCTCCAAGTTACCAATATAGCACTCATCCAGTAATGGTTTTACTACTGCGTAGCGTTTTGCATCGTCTATAAACAGATTCAACAATTTATAAAAGGCGGTCTCATCAGCTGTTGAACCGTCTGCCGTAGAATCAAATTTATCCCAATTCATTATCATTTCACACAATTTATCATATCTATATTTAGCAATGGAGTTCATCTGACTGTTTTTCTGTATTTTGGAACTCTTATTATTTATCAAAGAAATGATCCTATCTATCATAATGAGGGCGCTCCTTTTACTAAATATTTTGCTAAACTTATTATAGCATATTTGTCTGTTAAAGAGACAAAAGGATCCTAAACATGCTGCACGATTTACATGATGGTACATGATGTGCAGGAGGCTTCGGCTTGAATATTCGGATGATGTATGATAGACTAAAACTACAATATAAGCCCAGATTTATTCCCCTGCGGCTCACATAAGAAGGGATACAAGGAAAATGGAAGCCGAAAGCCAGATCGCTAAATTGATCAGAATCACAAATAATAAAGCAAAATACGATGCCCAAGTAAAAAAACTGCTTGCAAATAAGGCGATACTTGCATGGATCCTAAAAACCTGTACGGAGGAATTTGCACAATTCGATCCCAGTGAGATCGTCGGATTCGTAGAAGGGGAGCCGGATATATCTACAAAAGCCGTTCATGCAACGGATCCGGATCTGGATGAGAAGCTGGTAGATGGCGACCAAAGTATCGAGGGGATTAATACGGAAGATAATGGGCTGAAGGAGCAAACCATCTTCTATGATATCCGCTTAAATGCCTGCGTCCCTGGTCAGGACCAGCAAATCCAGCTTATAATCAATATCGAAGCGCAACTGGACACAGCTCCGGGATATCCAATTGAAAAAAGGGCAATCTATTATGGAAGTCGGTTAATCTCCGCTCAATATGGAACGGTATTCCACCATTCCGAATACGGAAAGATACGCAAGGTTTATACAATCTGGTTTTGCCTGAATCCGGCCAAGAAGCGACAGAATACAATCAAGAAAATTGCTTTTAAGGAGTCGTCTCTATTTGGAAACATTGAAACCCGTAAACAGGATATAGATCTCTTACAGGCAATTATCGTGAACTTAGGCGATCCGGAAGAAGACGTAAATAATCAGATTTTGAGGCTGATGAATGTACTGCTATCATCCAAAACAGGAGTAGAGGAGAAGCAGAAAATAATGCATGATGAATTTCGAATCGCCATGACAAGCGAACTGGAAAGTGAGGTGTCTGATATGTGTAACTTAAGCCAGGGTATTTTTAATGATGGCGTGGAAAAAGGCATGGAAAAAGGCATGGAAAAAGGTATGGAAAAAGGTATGGAAAAAGGCATGGAAAAAGGCATGGAAAAAGGCATTCAAGGAGCCGTAGAACTTCTTCACCGAGCCGGACTCAGCGATCAGAAAATCATCGATGAAATAATGCTCCAATACCATTTATCCAAAGAAGAAGCTGAGGAATATGTCCTCACTCCCGCAAACGTATAAGGGTAACGACATACTCTGATGTGGTGAGAAAGAAAGGTATCATGCCTTTCTTTCTTACGATTCTGAAAAAATATGTCCTTCCCATGGTAGCACAAAATATACTGTTAACTTCTGTAAAAACCTTTTCCACTTACCCGCGTATAGACAGAGGATAGTGTATGATTTCCATGACAATCGAACTGGGAAATGAGGTGTCTGATATGTGTAACTTAAGCCAGGGTATTTTTAATGATGGCGTGGAAAAAGGCATGGAAAAAGGCATTCAAGGAGCCGTAGAACTTCTTCACAGGGCCGGGCTCAGCGATCAGAAAATCATCGATGAAATAATGCTCCAGTACCATTTATCCAAAGAAGAAGCTGAGAAATATGTCCTTACTCCTGCAGATATCTCAAGGTAATTTGTATTACAAAAGGCCAGAAGCCAATTGACATTTGCCCGGAACCTAAAGACGCAGACGCCAAGAAGTGAGCTTGCATTTTATCGGCCCTTGTGGTACTCTGATAATGTAATATACAGTATTTTGTTCGTATTCTTGACCATTTTATTTTTTCCGGAAATGGTTGGTTGCCATACAAATGTGGTATGGGAATACGGGCAATTTTTTATGCCATTGCAAATGCAATGGCTTTTTTTATGCCCACGAAAGGAGAGAAAAAGAAAAATGAATGCGACTATGCAAAAACTTTCTTCCATTGTGAAGAGTAAGGAGGAATCCCCTCTGTTTTTAAAAATCATGGAGGCAAGTACAGTGGGGGAGATTCTGGATCTCAACCTGAGTCCGGAGGATATCATACCTCTGTTTTATACTGCTGAACAGTCTGCCAAAGAGATACACACGATCCATTCTCGATCAAGATACCTTATTATGGCATTGAGCAGCTGCCCCTCGATGAGTGCAACTCCACGTCGTATTTTCATTTAAAAAGAAAAGAAAGGAGAGAAGATGGAAATTGAAATCAAAATTTCAGACATTAAATCCTTATGTCACATCAAGCTTATCGATGATGATAATGCCGTTTTTGAAAAGGAAGTACGCCTGGATGATCTAATTGCCACATTTAGAAGCGAGACGACGGAAGAGCACTATTATCCTGTCCCTAAAATCCTAAGGCAAACACTTCTGAAGGAGAAGCCGAATATTGAAGGCCTTGTTATCGGGATCCGGAATTCATCTCTTGTAAAAGGACTATTTTTCATTCCTGCAGGGATCAGATACCTGAATTTTGCAGGAGAACAATTCTCACTCCCATATCCTTCTATTTTGATGTACTTAGTGGCTTACGCAGGCTCCCTTCATTCATCGTATTGTTATACGGTAAAAGAGCAGACATTGGAAGGATTAACAGAGGAGACACAAATCTATGCATTCCCATTTGGAAATGTATGCCCCAAAACCGGGAAAATCTGTTGGGGGAATAATTCCATGACATCCCTTTGGGAGTTTCGTGATCTGCATAATGCAGTCATCCGATTTTTCTCCAGTGAGTCTAATTCGGATTACGTCCATCCAGGAGAAAGCTATGTGGCGGGTCGATCTAAAAGTTATCCGGATCTTCTCCGGAAGCTTTCCACGCTAAAAAAATTCCCAAACAGGATTTTAATTCCGTCCAAGGCTGTGAAGACTGTAGGTGCTCTATTAGAACAGATAGAGGTAGAAAGGAGAGACTAATATGATGGATCTATTTGATACTGGGATTTTCAGCTTCGGGAGCGAATTATTAAAGGAAGACACTTCCCCTAAACGTTCCTCCAAAAAGGAAAAATCTAAATCTGCCCCGCCAAAAGAGGAGGAATATACCCTCCCGTTGAGTATTTTATTGGATGCGGCATCACCCTTTACTCTGGATGGAGAAGAAGGGGCGAAAATCACAAGGCATGAACTTTTTTGCCGTATCTCCAGTGAGCTAGGGACTGACGTATTTAGCAACTATGATTATCAATTTGATATTCTCGAGTCTGCAGGCCGGCTCATTGTCCGACCGGTGAGATCTATGAAAATAGCAAAATCCAACAGTGGGCAGAAAATCCTCTATGGTGGCAATATTGTTGAAATCTCCACGCTTGTGGAGTCTGGAGGCGAAGACTCTGTCTCCGCTGAACAAGTGATTGCATACCTTAAGAAAGCAACTGGCATCGATGTTGATCTGTATTTAGTAGGAGATGTATATTTCCCGGTTTCCTCCATTTCCAATAAATTTGAAGCGGATGGACTGGCTCTCCCGCTTACTATTTCAACATTATCTGGTTGTGAACTGGAAATTACAGAAGAACTGTATCATGCAGATCAGGAAGACGAAGGATCCACAAACAGTAAGGATGCAGATGCACGCATCATAGATGAAACACGCCTGCTGCAGGTGATCTGCAGACTTATCCCTCAGTATCAGAATGAAGGAGTTCTCTACAAGAGTCAAAATCCTAACACTGTGTTTCTTGCTTTGAAACAGGCCAGTGAGAATCAGACGCAGCCAGCTCCATCTTCCAAGGATAAAATGTATCCTACAGATGCGGTTATCTCTCTGGTTTTCACCAGAATCCCTTTAACAGCCTGGGACTTTGATGGGAAAGAGGAAATATCAAAGAGAGATCTACTGAGATTTCTTCAAAAATCATATCCTGAATATTCTCCGGAGCGAACAGAAATACAGTATGATGAAGCAAAAAAATTGATCATGCCAATACTGAAGTCCGGAAAGCGCGGCGCCCATGACGAATACCTGCTGGAGGAGACTACTGATTATCGCCATGAGAAGTCATTTATGATGGAATTGTGCATCTCCAAAAATCCGGCATTGGAAGAGGAAAGCTATTTTCATTGGATGCTGCCTAAAATACCTTTTGAAATACTGCATCAAATTCTGTATTTCTTCTGGGATGTATATACCATATACGGAACCGAAGCCATCGTGCAAATTTTCTGGAACCGAGATACAAAGCAGTATTCCATTTATATTCCAGAACAGTTTGTTTCAACTCACGAGGTAAATTTTACACCCCGTTCAGGCACGGAAGAAGTACTGGTGATGGAAATACACAGTCATGGCTGTTTCCGCTCATTCTGGTCTTCTACGGATGATGCAAATGAATTGTCCCATTGCCTATATGGAGTAGTGGGAGAACTGATAGAATTTGATCTATTCGGTGGCAGTATTATCTTACGCGCAGGGACTGGTGGCTACCATATAGCGATAGACCCATTTGAGGTATTCGAATATCCTGCAAACGTAACGAAAATTCATCCCGGTTTTAAAAGAGTACATGTCTGTAAATCCGGGAAGTAATAGGAGAGGAGGTTAGGGAAAGCATAGGCTTTCCCTTAATTGAAATGTTAATTAAGTTAATGATGATTGGCTGTGGAGGAACAGGAGGGTGCTTTTTTAGCAAATTTATCCGTTTCATGGCAGATTTTTCTGAGTCGGATATACGAATTGAGTTTGCAATTGTAGACGGCGACCATGTGGAGAAGAAGAATATAGGAAGACAACCATTCATTCCAGATGATATCGGAAAGAATAAAGCGGTTGCACTGGCCACAGCCGCAGATGAAGCGCTTCATGTTAATATCCGATCATATCCTTTTTATCTATCGTCTTCCAATGAATACCGGACCTTGTCCTGGGTAGACGATTCAGAAGCAGATGTCGGGATCCTGATCGGAGCGGTTGACAATCATGCATGCCGCAAGATAATGCATCGCTATTTCAATCGTTCAGACAGCTATTCGGAATCATTTTTTTATATTGACAGTGCCAATGAATTTTCTTCCGGGGAAGTCGTCTTTGGCAAACGGATCCATAATACCATTATTGCGCCGGATCGATGCCATTATTATCCGGATATATTGAATGATACGGAAAAGCCTGTGTACGAAAAAAGCTGTGAAGAACTTAACCAATCCACACCGCAGCATCTGGCCACAAATAGTATGGCCTCCGATATTATATTCAGTTATGTAACGCAGCTCATCACAGCAGGGGAAATGGCTTCCCGCGCACCTGGCGGCATTTGCTACTTCGACAGCATGAAAATGTTCTGCCGCTTCGACCCATATATGGAGGCCCGGCATGGAAAAATTGAATGACAAAAAAAGGAGAGAAATCTATTTGATGCTGAAGAAGTGTGAGACAAATCTTCATACTCCGTATATCAGCCGAAATCCATATGAAATAGAGTATCAGGAGTTGGCAGCCATGAAGTTTCGCCTGGCATATGCGGCTGTTATTGCCCATCAAATGGGATATGGATCTTGGATAAATGACATAGAATTACCTGATCTTACATCCTCTTTTACGCTCTTTTCTGATTTAGAAGAAAACATTGATGTCTCCGATGAATGCCTGGAGGCCTGCTGGAATTTATGGGGTGCTTTTGAAATTACACATTCTTATTATCTACAAGCACTTTGCGACCACTCCGGATGGAAATTGCGTTTTATCGAACCAACCTATTATGATCTGGAACGTCTTACGGATAAAGAGATCATTTTGTGTAAAAGTCTTATCATGAATTTGACCAATTATGCAGAGAATTTCGAAGAGTATCCGGCAGAGATTGGGAAAAAGGAGTTTGATGCGCTTCGCTGCAGGTTCCGCAAGCTTGGTGTAGACAAAGAATCTCCGAGCTATGTCTTTGATGAGGACTATGCACTTTCCGTATTATATCTGTACAATCCATTTTTGGACGAGGTGGAGCAGAAATGTGAGGAAGTGAGGCAGTGGAAAGGCAAACCGGAATATGAAGAGATCTGTACCTACATGTTCAATGATTATCCTCTCATAAACCGATATTTTGGAGACCTTGAACAGCGTAGTCTATCCAGCTTCCTCATTGTCCTGACCGGTGTTAATGCCTCTGATACGGAGGAATATTCTTCCCTTTTCTTTTTGAATCCGGAAGTGGTCATTATGATGCTCCTGGCAGAGATGGCCGCAAAGGATCTTCTCGAAAAGATAGATGAGGAGAGAGGTACGGAAAATGCAGGATGAGAAGATAATATTGGAAATCGCTGCAACAATTGATCAAGTCTGTGATGATTTTACTGTATATTACTCCTTTGACGAGTTTGCAATAGACATGTATCCTCTCGTTACAGGATCTACTCCCATTCAATGGAATGAGGAAAATTCACATTTCATCCATGGATACCTGCTTATGTTCCAAAAACTATTTTTGGCATATTTACTGGCATCCCCAGAATTTTCTGATGTAAAGAAGGGAATGCGGGACAGCAAGCTGGAAAAATTTGACGAGTTCTACCCGTACTGGGATTTCTCATATATGATTCCGGAAGTATTGAAAAATCTCTTTTTGAGGTATATAGAAAATACAGGAATTTGGTCAATTAGATATGTAATTATTCATATGATTAAAAATCTTCCGGAGGATTCCATTGCAGAATGTAATCCCTGCGAACAATGGTCCAATATAATCCACGAAACCATTATGAGGGAATTACCGCCAGAAGCTGCTGCCTTTATTACAACCGATATGTCGCCTCACTTCTTAGCAGACGTGATACAGTGCGGCGGAAATCCTAATGCAATTGCGCACATATGGGAGTCCGATATCCTATACCAGATCAGCATTCAGGAAGCCGAACAAAAGACAGATTTGGGGCAAAAAATATTGCATAGAGCTGAAATAATTTGCTCTACACTTATCAAAGCGCGGCCATCTTCGGAGGACTATTACGTTCACTATTTGGATCATAAGAATAAAAAATACATCATAATATTTCTTGAACACGATGATCTATATGGGACAGAGTACGAAGTTGCAATCGAAAGCGTTTATCTTTACAACATGCAGTACATATGGGAGATCGAACATATGAAAGAAGAGATTGAATTGTATAAAAAGGAAATTCTTAAAGGGAACACCGTCCAATAATGGCAGTATACCTGAACACGCGGCATAGTCAGCTTGGCTATGCCGTTTTCATCTAAATAGGCAACGATTTTCCTTCCATCTGCAGGTCCAGAGGAACAAACCATATATGATATGGAACTCCCATTGGTATCTGTTTTTTATATGACATTTTAAAATGTCTTTATCCCCAGGAACCCTTGCATTTAGAATGGCAAATATCTGTCTCGCCGGCATCAGAGGTTCAATGAATGATCATCGTTTTGTTATGTATAACATATCATTGATATAAAATATATAACTTTTTTATTGTCACATATTAGATTTTAATATATGCTATCGCCCAAAAACAATAATAAGCAAATGAATATAAGAAAAATATTTAACAACTGTTATGTATAACAGAACATTGATATAAATTATATAACAGCGTGTTGTAAAGCTGCAAGATTTATTGTATACTATAATCAGGAAAGAATAGGAGGCGTAATAATGGGAGAAATAAAGCAAACAAATTTCAGGATAGACTCAGAATCCGCCGATAAGTTCCGGGCTTTTTGCGAAGAAAACGGCATAAATCATGCCCAGGGCTTTGACCGCATCATCCAGATCATGGAATTGGAGAAAGCAAAAGAGGTGATACCCGGCAGAAGCGTAGAAATTGAGGAATTTCAGCGCCACGCAAAATCTCTTATCGACGCCTACGTAGGAAGCCTTGATATTGCCCAAAATACAGAGGCTCGTGTTTATGAACAGTATAAAAATATGCTTGAAAGCAAGGATCAGCAGATATTAAACTTGCAGGCATCCGTGCGAGCAAAAGAAGAGCTGGCCACCGCAGCCAACACGGCTGCCATGGAGGCACAGAACCGGCAGGAACTGGCAGAAAAGAGGCTTAAAGAAGCAGAAGCAAGAGAGAAAGCTGCTCAAGAAACGGCCCACGACAAAATATCGATTGCCGAGATGCTCACGGCAAAGTTAACAGAGGCAGAGGCAAAGTTAAAGGACTATCCGTCATTAACTGCTACTTTAGATCAGACGAAAGACGAACTGGCCAAAGCAAACCAGGCACTTAAAGATGCAAAGAAGGATGCCGGCGCGGCCCAGGAGAGGGCAGTGGCAGCTGTTCAGCGCGAAATGGATAAAGCACTATTAGAAGCAGAGCGCGAAAAGAGCACACTGGAGCGGGAGCTGCGCGAACGGATCGATAAGCTCCAGGAGGAAAAAGCATTTTTGAAAGATCAAATAGCTGATTTGAAAGAAAAAGTGATGGATTTACAGCAATCTCTAAAACAATCTGGAGATTAAAGTGCAGTAGCCATGTGGCAATAAAGGAGCCCCTTGATAAAAGTTTCCCAAAATGTTTCCCAAAATATGTCTCGCTTTACGTGGTACATCCTCTCTGTTGGAATGATGATGCAAGATCCTTTGCAGTCCAATGCACCTATTGTTTTGCAAGTCTTAGAACACCAAACACGGATCCGTGCAAATGTATGCTCAAAAGCGAGATACAGCAGACGTAAATACAATGGACCGGGAGCTTTTCACTCTCGGTCCGCTGTCCTTGTGTCAATTAGGTATTCAAAAACTCTGCTGGTGTCATAATTGCCGGATTTTTCACACCAGACTCTAAGAAATCCTTATCGCCGGTCAGTAACACATCGGCTTTCGCCTCAATGGCTGCCCGCAAAATAGGGCGGTCATTGACATCTCTAATTTGTGCTTCACTCATATCTTCCTCTGTCGGGACAGGAACCAATTCCAGAGTAAGCAAAGCAACAGAAAGAAATTTGTCCAGTGCCGTCATCCGGCTTGGAAATTTTTTGTTGAATATCCGCTTCATTTCGTCTACATTCTGCTCGCAAATCAAGCCGCGATTCGGATAAGAGGCAGCTTTCACATACGCTTGATAAGGCGTTCCGTTTGCACTCAATGCGGCCGAAATAAGGACATTGGTATCAATCAAAACTCTCATGCCTTCTCGTCCTCATTTCTCAATTCCTTGACGAGCGCCATAACATCATCTTCTGAGGTTAGGCCGGTGCGTTCTGCTTCTCCGGCCATTTCCTGCTGAAGCACCTGCATGGCGTACACAGCAGAATTGACAATGCGGACAGTGTTTCCCTCAACGATAAAAGTGACCCGATCACCGTTTGACACACCAAGCACATCACGGACATCCTTCGGGATTGTGATTTGCCCTTTTGCCATGACTTTGGCATTGTCCACAAACGCATTTGCTAACATGATTTTGCACCACCTTTCTGAAATATGGAAAGTAGGGATTTTCCTACTCCTATTATACGCAGAATGAACGAAAAAATCAACGGAAACTGGCAAAATTCAGAGCCGGCAGAAACCGCAAATTACATCTTTTTATGAATTCGATTAAAAAGTCCTTAACAACTCGTTTCGGGCATGACAACTCTTAAATGGCTTAAATGTGGGAATATTAAAGCTTTTAATGTTTTCTTTTTTGGACAAATGTGATATAATTATTAAAAATGAACTCAATATTTTAGCTAAAATGTTGTATAACAATATTGCTATTAATTATAAAGCCCTTGATCGATAAACCTTATGTCTATTAGAAAGGAACGTTATATGCCCCATTGCAATAAAAAAATGCTGTCATTCTTTTTGACAACGAAATGTAACCTTTGTTGTCGGTATTGTTATAATGCAAAAGAAAGAAACGCTATAAGAGAGCAAACGATTCCATTCGAAGTAGCAAAAGCTGCTACAGATTGGTATTTTGAAAATAATTCTAGCAGGCATATTCGTTTTTATGGACCTGGAGAACCTACTCAAGAGTTTGAAAAGATGAAGCAAATTACTGAGTATGCCAGAAAGCATCCAAATCGCGGTTGCGATGTTACAGTCGAAATTCAAACAAATGGCGTTTTTACTGATAATGCTAGGGAGTGGATGCTTAATAATGTGAATATTATTTGGATGTCTTTTGACGGAAGCAAAGATATTCAGAATTATAATCGTCCTTTAAATCCTAAATATTCGATTGATTTCAACAATCGTACCTCAGCAGATATTCTTGAAGAAAATGTCCACTGGCTAATTGAAAATAAGAATAATCGCAATCTTATGGTTGGTGCCCGGGTAACTATTACCGATTTAAACTCTACTCGACAACTTGAATTAGTTGACTATTTTTATGGTCTTGGCATAAGATATGTCTGGACTAATCCATTATTTTATAGTGTTGGGAAAATTCCTGTTTGTGATGATTTTGAAAAGCAAAGAAAATATTCTTTTGATATGGACACATATGTCAAAAATTATTTAGAAGCATATCACTATGCGAAATCAAAAGGATTATTTTGGGGAAGTTTTCTCACTATTAATTTTGATGGCGTATCTTATTATCATTGCAGATCATGTACTCCTCTTTCTGCACCTCATATTACTCCTGATAGCTATGTTTCTGCTTGTGATATGGTTTTAGGAGGGAATGCATATCATATGTCATTGTTTATTGTTGGAAAATGGGATGCCGAAAATAAAAAGTTTATTTGGTATAAAGATAAAATTTATGCGTTAGAAAATAGGAAATCAATTAATATTGATCATTGCAAGCAATGTCCGGCTATGTTGCATTGCGGTGGGTACTGTCTTGGGGAAACCGTAAATGAAACTGGGAGATTGGATGGCCAGAATAAAATCAAATGTTCTGCTGTTCGAAAATTATATAAGGAATTAGGACAGTGTCAGCCTTATCCCTATTTGCATCCATAAAGGAGGGGATGATTGTGAATTTTGATAATATGACAAAAGAAGAATTAATTGATTATATTCAAAAAATGCAGACACAGAGAGCACTTTCTGAAGAAGATCAGTTTCTGTTAAAAATATTAGATGACTCTCCTTTTACAATTTGGGCAAGTGACCGAAATTGTATTATCAAATTTTGGGAAGGGCAGTGTGAATTGCTATATGGATATAAAAAGGAGCAGGCTCTTGGTAAAGATTTTGTTGATCTTTTTGTGGCTGAAGATGAAAAAAAGGCGGCTCGTGAGGATCAACTAAAAATAATTGATTCAGGAGAGGTTTTTCATAATATAGCCAATGATGTGGCAAAAAATGGAAACACTCTCAGACTGCTTACGAACTGTTGGAGAATGAAAGATCCTCACTCCGATGAATACTGGAATGTTGAAATGGGGCTTATTGTTGATTTCTTTTATCAAGAATTAGAACGTTTAGAAGAAATTATTACAGAAAGTCGTCTTTATAAAGCAAGAGTAACTCAATTTATTGAGTTGACTAAATATTTAAGAAAACAATTTGCTGAACGTAAAAAAGTATTTAATGATGCAATACGTGAGTGCGATAGAAAATCGGTAATTGCAAAGAAAAGAACTGAATTTAAAAAGAGAACAGAACCTGTAAAAAAATCTATAAAACAAATAGAAGAGCAGATGTCAGAACTTATTGATGAATATCTACATAAAATTCAAGTAAGCGGATCGGCTACTGAATGCGAAGAATTAACAGATAAGTTCAAAGAATCATATGAGGTGATACTTGATAAATTCGAAGATATAGTTACTGATTTCCAAGAGGTTAATGTTGAGTTCTCTACAGACGGTGTGATCATTGGAAAGGACTCTATACTAAAAGATACTGCATTAGAGCATGAAAAATACCATGTAATGGCTTTTAATTTAAAAATATCTATTAGTAAACAAATAGATAGTATTCGAGCACAGGTTACTGTAAATAAAAGTTCAACTTTGTTACAGTTTTATGTAGAATTACAAGATAGTATAGATGCGATAATGAAAGAAATTAATACTATCCAAGAACGAATATATAAGGAAATCAGCATAGTACAGACATACAACGGAGTTATTGAAATTCGTAAAAATATGCTTACGGAATATGAAAAAGTAGGGAAAAGAATCAATGAAATTTACGAAACTTTTAAAAAGGGGAAAAGATGAAGATAATTTATGAATATATCTGTCTTCCTTTGTTGCATATAAATAATAATGTGTACACTTTTTTCAGCGGTATTGCAGTTTCGGTAGCAACGAATATTTTTACAACAATTTGTATTGATGATTTTCCGTTTTCAAGTCAATGGAATTTATATGTAGCATCTTTTTCTTTTACAATACTAAGTGGTTTATTATTATTCATTGCTACGAAAATAAATGGTTTTCAAGAATTTGCAAATAATCCAGGTAATGAGTTTAACAATCAGATGAAGGATATAATAATTCACGAAGCAACAGAAGAAAATTACAAAAGTTGGGTAAAGAGATTTTTTTTAGTTGTTGTTTCTTTAGTTGTTGGTATTGTTTTTTTGGCAACAGATTTTTCTTGGTTAATAAGTGGTATAATAGAATTAATGATGAAGAAAATAGGAGGTTAACATGAAAAGAGCATTAGTAACGGGAGTATCTTGGGATACCGGAATCGGTTTTGCAATTACTAAGCAGCTAGTTGAAGATGGATATTATGTATATGCAGTTTATCACAGCGTAGAGTCAACTGCAAAAGTAATTTTGGAAAGAGATTATTATGAGAAAGTCAAATGCATTCAATGCGACTTTACTAATCGTGAGGAAATTAAAATGCTTATTAATTCGTTAGAAGGCATATCATTAGATGTCTTGATTAACAATGCTGGGGCATTTAGTGGAGAGGAGGATATGGACCATTATGATATGGCTGACTGGGACAGAGTTTTTGCTGTAAATGTAAATGCTCCACTTATGTTAAGTACTGGTTTAAAAAAGAATTTTAATCCGCATGCTGTAATTGTTAATATGGTTAGTACTGATGGACAGAGAGGATCTTTTTCCAGTATTTCTTATGCTGCGAGTAAAGCAGCATTAATTAATCTTACAGACAGTTTGGCTATTAATTTTGGCTATGATGAGAAAAAAATCAGAGTTACAGCTATTTGTCCTGGATGGGTAAAAACTTTTGATGAGACTGATCCAAATTCCTCGGAAATGGTACCTTTTATTTCTCGAAGTACGGGATCACAACTGTGTCCTTTAGGGAGATTTGCAGAAACGTATGAAATAGCCAATGTAGTTAGTTTTCTGGTATCAGATAAAGCAAGTTTTATATCAGGGGGATTTGTTCCAGTTCATGGTGGCTATAGTGCTGTTAGTTTTGATATGTATGCAGAATCTGGTAAACCTTTTGAAGGATACCACCCTGAAGAGGCTATTTCCTTGCTAAAGGGAAAACTTAAATAATAAAGGAGATACATATGGGTATTAATGGCAGATTTATCCCTGAATTTGAACGACATTATGGTACGATAGCGATGTATCCGTTTCGGACGGATATATGGAGAGCTGATGCCCATTTTATGCAGGAATATTTAATAAATCTTGTTAATTGTATATCAAAGTATGAAAAAGTGTACCTTGTTTGCAGATTGGAAGATGTTGATACTCTTGAAAATATCAATTTTCAAAATGTAATCATTGTTCCTTTTGAGTATGATGATATTTGGGCGCGTGATATTGGTCCAACTTTTATTGTTGAAAATGAAAAAACAAAATGTGTGAATTGGAAATTTAATTCTTGGGGAGGAATTGAAGAAGGATCTTATTACCCTTGGGATAAGGATGATGCATTTGCTAAAAAATTTGCCAATTATTTGCACATAGATTGTATTGACGCAGACTTGGTTCTTGAAGGTGGTGCAATTACAACCGATGGTCAAGGAACACTATTCACAACAAAAAGTGTTTTGTTAAATAGAAATAGAAATCCAGAAAAAACCATTGAGGAAGTTGAAAATATCTTAAAAAATGAATTGTATATTCAGAATATTATTTGGTTAGATGAAGGATTGGCACTGGATGAAACTAATGGGCACATTGATAATATTTTGTCTGTAGTAAGACCGCATGAACTTTGCTTGGCTTGGACTGATGATGTGAAAGATCCGAACTATCATATTGTAAGAAATTGTTATAAGCAGATTACAGAATCATATGAATGTGTTATTCATAAAATTCCTCTACCGCCTATGCAGTATATGAATACCATAGAATCTAAGGGTTTAACACAAAATAAAGATGCACTTGAACGTACTGAAGGGGATTTACTTCCAGCTTCATATCTAAATTATTATTTAGTCAATGGGGCAGTGATTCTTCCCTCTTTTGGATGTCCAGAAGATAAAACTGTATATGAACAGTTCAAAATGATTTTTCCGGATAGAAAGATTGAGCAAATATATAGTCGTGAACCTTTACTAGGGGGCGGAGGAATTCATTGTATCTTACATGAGATTCCTGAAATAAGAAGACCTGTGTGTTCCCGTCTTTCTGAAAAGGTTGAAATACGAAAAAGTGATATTAATAAAAAAGGAATGTTTGCAAAGTCCAAAATTTTTCAAGGAGAGATTGTGTATGTAAAGGGAGGTCATATCATCACTCGTGATGAACTTTACTCATCGTCAACTATTAATAGTTATTTACCAATTTCGGATGAATACTATTTAGGTGCACTTTCTCCTGAAGAGGAAGAAGATATTAAGCTTTATAATAACCATTCATGTGATCCAAATTGTGGGATGAATGGTGACATTACATTTATTGCAATTAAAGATATTGAACCTGGAGAAGAACTAACTATTGATTATGCATTTATTGACAATGAGGATTATTCATTTAAATGCAGCTGTGGAAGTGCAAATTGCAGACACATAATTACAGGATATGATTGGAAAATTCCGGAGTTGCAAGAAAAATATTATAAATATTTTGCGAGATATCTTCAGTTGAAAATTGATGAGCAACGAAAGCATAAGCCATAATTTAATTAA